>ULUN01029373.1_pt1 | contig 174621 bp, 164 predicted proteins | sample 1958531 | NCBI WGS metagenome assembly ULUN01 (sample SAMEA4835761, study PRJEB28245) | human gut metagenome | biome: gut microbiome; material: fecal sample | place: Denmark | collected 2008
AGAGCATCCATCAGAGAAGGTTGGAGAGCAGATCAGAGCACTCTACAGCTGGAACAACGAGTCAGACAAGCTCATCAACAACTAATATCAGGTTGTAGATAATATAAAACGAAAACAGGGACATGACAGGATTTTTTGTATGACTGCCATGTCCCTTTTATATTAAGCAATACCGGAGAATTTTACGCCGACTTATATATTGATCTTACAGATAAGAAACAATGTATAAGCGTAGATGCTTGGAAGATATTTAAGATATCTTGTAGGTGTAAATTATTATAAATGATGATATAATATATAAAATGTGATGCCCGGAGAATACGGATACTTCATATCATATATTATTTACAGATTGTGTTTGAGAAGGAATGAACAGATATGTTTAACCAGTTGACGGAGAAAGATATCCAGAAGATGGAAGAAGAAATAGAATACAGAAAGGTTGTTGTAAGAAAGGAGAAGCTTGAGGCTGTTAAGGAGGCAAGAGCCCAGGGAGACCTAAGTGAGAACTTCGAGTATTATGCAGCTAAGAAGGACAAAAATGCCAATGAAAGGCGTATAAGATACCTGGACAGGATGGTTCGTACAGCACATGTTATATCGGATGATTCAGCAGATGATGAGGTTGGTATAAATAATACTGTACGGGTATATTTCGAGGACGACGATGAGGAAGAGACTTACAGGATCGTTACCACTGTAAGGGGTGATGTGTTAAACGGCATGATAAGTAATGTGTCTCCTATGGGTAAAGCATTGCTTCGCCATAAGGTGGGTGACAGAGTACAGGTAATGCCTGAAAAGGGAGAGCCTTATTATGTTGTTATCCGGGAGATAGTCAACACTGTAGATGACGGAACTGACAGAATAAATTAGCGAAAAAGATATTTGCAGATCAACTATTGATGCAATACAGGTGACAGGAATGAATTGTTTAGAAGCCCAGTCAAAGATAATGGCGTTTATTGATAATGATCTCCCTGATGACGAGCTCAAGGAGTTTATTAAGCACATTAAGAGCTGTGATAACTGTGCAGAGGAGTTGGAGATATATTACACCCTTGTGGTTGGAATGAAGCAGCTTGATGATGGCGAGAATATCTCCGGGGATTTCAGAAAACAGCTTAATAACAAACTTGATTACGAGATGGTAAGGATGTCTACGGCGAAACGTATTGCAACGTCTACACTTGTGGTATTTCTTACTGTGATATTGTGCGCTCTTGTATGGCTTTATGAGGAGGCTCTTGACAGGGTATACAGCTATGAACAGAATTCCAAACTTGAATCACAGGGAGATTATTATTTCAGTGATACATTTTCGGACGATATGTTTGAACCATATCTGTGCCAGGAAGCTCAGACGAAGCATTATCTGGAGATCATGAAGAGGTATAATGAGGAAGATGATTCTGAAATTGTGGAAAAAAACAGAAGCCTGGAGTTCATGAAAAAGGTAAGAGAGTATAATCAGGCACAGACAGGAGAGCATGATGTTCCGGGAACTGGGGCAGATAAAGGAGAAAATGGGTAGATAATATGAGTAAAATTCTTATAATTGACGGACACAGTATATTAAACAGAGGCTTCTACGGACTGCCGGATCTGACAAATTCCAGAGGAATCCATACCAATGCGGTACTTGGATTTTTAAATATACTTTTTAAGATTATGGATGAGGAGAAGCCGGATCATCTGTGTGTTGCTTTTGACATGAGTGCCCCGACCTTCAGACATGAGAGGTTCAAGGAGTATAAGGGCACAAGAAAGCCTATGCCTGAGGAGCTCAGGGAGCAGGTGCCTCTTATGAAGAGGATTTTAACTGCGATGAATGTGAGGATACTTGAACATGCTGGCTATGAAGCTGATGATATCATAGGTACAATGTCAAGAGTGGCTGAAGCTAAGGGCTATGACGTGACTATTGTGTCAGGTGACAGGGATCTCCTGCAGCTTGCAACCGACAGGATATTAGTAAGGATACCTAAGACAAAGACAGGCGGAACCACAGTTGAGAACTATTACAGCAAGGATGTTGTAGAGAATTATGGAGTTACACCTGAGGAATTTATAGATATGAAGGGGCTCATGGGGGATACTTCAGATAATATTCCGGGAGTCCCGAAGATCGGTGAGAAAACTGCGTCAAAGATAATATCTGCATACGGCTCCATAGAGAATGCCTACGAACATATTGATGAAATAAAGCCTGCTCTTGCCCAGAAAAACCTCAGGGAATACTATGACCAGGCGATATTTTCCAAGTGGCTTGCCACAATTAAGCTTGATTGTGAGCTTGACTGTGGTCCTGCTGATTGTTTGATAGACAATATGTTCAACGAGGAATCCTACAAGCTCTTTAATGAACTGGAGTTAAAGAGTATCCTTAAGAGATTTGATTTCTCTGAGAAAAAGACTGAGCTTTCACCGGATATAGTTATGGTTCTTGATGAGAAGAAGGCCGAGCAGGTATTTGCAGAAGTGAAAAATACAGGAAGAGCCGGCTTTTATATTATCCATGGGGATGATGAAATGCTGGGACTTACGATTTCATGCATGGCTGATACTGTGTATATAATTCAGTGCTTCGGCTATGTGCGTGAGGAATACATTACAGATAAACTTATAAAGCTTGCAGAGGGTGGAGTGGAGCTTGTTACACTTGATCTGAAGGAGGCTTTGCATTTTGTACATTTCATCGAGAATATGAAGAGCGTCAGGGATATAGGGGTTGCCGCCTATCTTTTAAATCCTTTGGCGGATACCTATTATTATGACGACATTGCAAGGGATTACATTGATGTTGCACTGGTTTCGGAGAAAGAGCTTATAGGTAAGGAAGCGGTGAACATATTCTCATTTGCAAATGCTGACTTTAATAAATGCATGGCATACAAGGCGTTAGTGCCTTATGCAGCCTGTGACAGGATACTTGATGAGATAGATAAAAAGGGCTGCCGCTATCTTTATGATGAGATAGAAATGAGGACAGTATACTGCCTCTACGATATGGAGAGCAGGGGAGTTCTGGTAAGACGTGATGAGCTTGATAACTACAGTCATATGCTTGAGGAACGTATACAAGTTCTCCAGAAGCAGATAACCGATTATGCGGGAAGGGAGTTTAACATAAACTCACCTAAGCAGCTTGGACAGGTTCTCTTTGAGGAAATGCAGATACCGGGCGGCAAGAAAACCAAGACAGGTTATTCCACCAGTGTGGATGTGCTTGATAAGATAAAAAATGAGCACCCTATAATAAACGATATTCTGGAATACCGCCAGCTTACAAAGCTTAATTCTACCTATGCCATAGGACTTACAAATTATATATCGGATGACGGAAGGATACACGGAACCTTTAATCAGACCATAACAGCAACGGGACGTATAAGCTCAACGGAGCCTAACCTCCAGAATATCCCTATGAGGATAGAGCTTGGACGTATGATAAGAAAGGCATTTGTGCCTAAGGAGGGCTGCGTGTTCGTTGACGCGGATTATTCCCAGATCGAGCTTCGGGTTCTTGCCCATATGTCAGGTGACAAGGTTATGCAGGAGGCGTTCCTTCATAATGTGGATGTCCATGCCACAACAGCTTCCCAGGTATTTAATGTGCCCATAGATGAGGTCACATCCCTTCAGAGAAGAAATGCAAAGGCTGTAAACTTTGGTATAGTCTATGGCATAAGTGCTTTTGGCTTGAGTGAGGATCTTGGTATATCAAGAAAAGAGGCAGCTTCATATATAGAAGCATACTTCAACACCTATAAGGACATAAAGAAATTCCTTGATGAGCAGGTTGCTCACGCCAAGGAAAACGGCTATGTGAAGACTATGTTTGGCAGGATAAGACCTGTGCCTGAGCTGTCATCATCTAACTTTATGCAGAAGAGCTTCGGTGAGCGGGTTGCCATGAACTCACCTATACAGGGTACTGCCGCAGATATAATAAAGATCGCCATGATAAATGTGAATTCAGCCCTTAAGAACGAAGGACTTAAGTCAAAACTCATATTACAGATACATGATGAGCTTCTGATAGAAACTGCAAAGGACGAGATAGAGCAGGTGAAGTATATACTTACCAGAGAAATGATGAATGCGGCAAAGCTTCAGGTGCCGCTCTCTGTGGATGTGGAGACCGGGGATAACTGGTATGATGCCAAGTAATGGTGACCAGAGCTGATTGGAAATATTGTAATAAATGTGGGCATAGATCCTGCGATATAAGAATTGATAAATGATCAAGGAGAAAATGATGAAGGTTCTTGGGATTACCGGTGGGATAGGAAGCGGTAAGACACTGGTGCTTAATATATTGAAGGAAAACTACAATGCAGAGATCATAGAGGCAGACAGGCTGGGACATGAGCTTATGGAGCCTGGAAGGGCTGTATACAATAATGTAGTATCGTATTTTGGAAGAGATATCTTAGGGAAAGATGACACTATCGACAGAAAGAAGCTTGGAGGTATAGTATTTGCGGATAAGGACAAGCTTCGAAAGCTCAACGAGCTCAGCCATCCTGTCATACGAGACGAGATATTAAGGATAATAGATGAGGGAAGGAACAGGGGAACGGAGCTTGTGGTTCTTGAGGCGGCACTTCTCATAGAGGAGGGTTACAGCAGCTTATGTGATCACATGGTATATGTGTATTCCCCTGTTGAAATAAGGATAAACAGGCTTATGGAATACAGGGGATTTGACCGGGAAAGAGCTCTTGCAGTGATCCGTTCCCAGAATCCTGAGAAGTACTACAGAGATAACTGTGACCTGATGATCGACAATTCAGGAGACCGCTTTCAGACAGAAGAAAATATTCGACAGATGATGGTGGGAATGTACTAATAAAAACACAATTTTTTTGTATACAAGCCTTGAGATATTGGTGTGGCTGTAGTAAACTGAGCTTAGTGCGTGTGCCGATTTCGGGCATACAATATGAATAAAAACGTACAGGTTATTACCATGAAAGGAGAAGGTATGAGTTTTGTAGAACAGTTAAAAGCAAGAGCCAGGGCAAGCAAGAAGACTATAGTTCTTCCGGAGACATCAGACATCAGAACAATCGAGGCTGCTGCTAAAGTAATCAAAGAAGATATTGCAAATGTAATTTTAGTTGGAAATAAAGAGGAAATCTTAAGCAGAGCAGGAGAAAATGACTTAAGTAAGGCAAGTTTTGTTGATCCTACTAACTTCGACAGATTTGACGAGTATGTAGAGAAGCTTGTAGAGCTTCGTAGAAAGAAGGGAATGAACGAGGAGAAGGCAGCACATCTTCTCAGAGATAACGGCTTATACTTTGGCTGTATGATGGTTAAGCTTGGAGATGCAGACGGAATGGTTGCCGGAGCTATCAATTCATCAGCAGACGTATTAAGAGCTGCCCTTCAGATACTTAAGACTGCACCTGGTACAAGGATAGTATCAGCATTTTTCCTTGTGATAGTTCCTAACTGTGACATGGGGGCAAATGGTGCATTTATTTTCTCGGACGCAGGTCTTAACCAGACTCCGTCGGCGTCAGAACTTGCGGACATTGCAGAGCAGTCAGCATTGTCATTTAAGCTTCTTGTGGATGAGGAGCCTATGGTTGCAATGCTTTCACATTCAACAAAGGGAAGTGCTACACATCCTGATGTAGATAAGGTTATTGAGGCAACACAGATCGTTAAGGCTGAATATCCTGATCTTGTGGTTGATGGTGAGCTTCAGGCAGACGCAGCGATAGTACCTGAGGTTGCTGCTGCTAAGGCTCCGGGAAGTGATGTGGCAGGACATGCCAATGTCCTTGTGTTCCCGTCCCTTGACGCAGCCAATATCGGATATAAGCTTGTGCAGAGACTCGCAAAGGCTGAGGCTTATGGACCTGTTACACAGGGTATATCAAAGCCTGTCAATGACCTTTCAAGAGGATGCTGTGCAGACGATATCGTAGGTGTTGTTGCCATAACAGCTATCCAGGCACAGGCTCGTGAGAATGGAACAATGAAGATCATTCCTAAGAAAGAGAATTTAAAGTAGAATTTACGATAATTGGTAATGGTTTAAAGGAGATAGAGATAGGAAATGAAGGTTTTAGTTATTAATTGTGGAAGCTCTTCACTTAAGTATCAGCTTATTGATTCTGCTACAGAGTCGGTACTTGCCAAGGGCTTATGTGAGAGAATAACAATAGACGGAAGACTTACACATACAACTACGGGTAAGGAAAAGTATACAGTTGATCTTGATATGCCTGACCATAAGGCTGCGGTTAAGTATGTTCTTGACGCACTGGTTGATCCTGAGACCGGAGCCATAGGTTCACTTGATGAGATTGATGCTTGTGGCCACAGAATTGTACATGGCGGAGAGAAGTTTGCCCAGTCGGTTGTGATAAATGATGAGGTTATAAAGGCCATAGAGGAGTGCAATGATCTTGCACCGCTTCATAATCCTGCCAACCTTATAGGTATTGATGCCTGCCGTAAGCTTATGCCGGGCACACCTAATGTGGCAGTTTTCGATACAGCCTTCCATCAGACAATGCCTGATGTGGCTTATACATATGGTATTCCTTATAAGTATTATGAGGAATACAAGATAAGAAGATATGGTTTCCACGGTACAAGCCATTCATTTGTATCAAAGAGACTGGCAGAGCTTATGGGTAAGGATATAAGGAACCTTAAGCTTATTGTGTGTCATCTCGGGAATGGATCAAGTATATCAGCAGTTAAGGGCGGAAAGTCAGTGGACACAACCATGGGACTTACACCTCTTGCAGGTCTTCCTATGGGAACCCGTTCAGGAGATATCGATCCTGCCATTATAGATTTTATAGCGGAGAAAGAAAATCTTTCTATTAAAGAGGTTAATAACATCCTTAACAAGGAATCCGGAGTGTACGGTCTTTCTGGAGTATCAAGTGATTTCAGAGATCTGACTGCCGGAATGGAAGCGGGAAATGACAGGTGCAGGCTTGCCCTTGATGTGTTCTGCTACAATGTTAAGAAATATATAGGTGCTTATGCAGCGGCTATGGGCGGTCTTGACGGAATTGCATTTACAGCCGGTATCGGTGAGAATACAGCATATGTAAGAGAAAAGTCACTGGAGGATCTTGGATTCCTTGGAATTAACTTAAACAATGAGGCGAATTCAGTAAGAGGAGAGGAAGCTCTTATCTCAACTGACGATTCGAAGGTTCAGGTATGGGTTGTTCCTACAAATGAGGAACTTGCCATTGCCAGAGAAACCGTAGCACTTGTAAAGTAATTGATACAAATAATTCAGATACATATAAATTGTTGTAGAAATATACATAATTTAGAAAAATATCGTTGACAAATAATTTTTATATATGTATAATATGCAATGTGCGATTTTTAGGAGATATTATGTTAATTGATTTATCTGGTGTTTTATCAACTGAAGGACTTGTGAAAGACTTCGATGTAGAGGTAGGATTAGATGAATTCAGCTTTAATGGTAATGTATATGTTGTCAGCAAGGCAGAATCCTTTAAGCTTACAGCTTCAAACGAAGGAAAGCGCAAAGCTCGTATTACGGGTGAAGCGGTTATAACATTAAAGATGTTGTGCGACCGTTGTTTGGATGAGATAGAAAAAGATTTCAATGTAGAGATTGATGAATTAATCGACATGGCTATATTTGAAACTGATAAGATTGATGAGATTAACGAATTAAATTATCTGGAAGACTGTTGCATCAATATGGATATATTACTTGAAAAGGAACTTATGAGTCTGGTTCCTGTACAGATCCTGTGCAGACCTGATTGTAAGGGATTGTGTAAAGTATGTGGTGCTAATCATAATTATGAAGAGTGTTCATGTGATGATTCAGTTCCTGATCCTAGATTATCAGTTTTTGCAAACATCTTGAAAAATTAGAGGAGGTGTAAGAAGAATGTCAATTTGTCCAAAGAATAAAAGTTCAAAGGCAAGAAGAGATAAGCGTAGAGCTAACTGGAAGATGACAGCTCCTGCATTAGTAAAGTGCAGCAAGTGTGGAGAATTAATGGTTCCTCACAGAGTATGTAAGAACTGCGGTTCATACAACAAGAAAGAGATTATCTCTGTTGCTGAATAATTTTCAGACTTATAAAATAAAGGGTTGCGACCATGTCGTGGCCCTTTATTTTATTGTGCAACGAGTCAAGTGCAACAAGCATATATGATTGCGTTTGACGACTGCTGGTCAGCGAATAAAACTTGCAAAGACGTTATATCGTTGTTATATAACGATAAAATTATACAGGCATAAATTTTCATATGAATTGACTTTGATTTAATTTAAACATATAATGACTTTGTATGTTTAAATGGGTTTTTATACCGGTTGAGGAGGAAGATAGAAAAATGGGTGATACCAGAATTGTTGTAGACGCTATGGGCGGAGATTATGCTCCGGAATGGATCATAAGAGGTGCTGTTGAAGCTATAAATGAAGGTGCAAAGGCAGAAATCATTTTCACAGGAAAAGAAGATGTGATAAATGCAGAACTGGCTAAGTATCAGTATGATAAGAATAAAGTAAGAGTTGTTAATGCAACAGAGGAGATCACATGTCATGACGCTCCTGTTACAGCAATAAGACAGAAGAAGGACTCATCCCTTGTAGTTGGAATGAACATGGTTAAGGGCGGTGAAGCTGACGCCATTATATCAGCAGGAAGCTCAGGTGCCATTCTTGCAGGAGGACAGCTTCTTGTGGGACGTGCCAAGGGTGTCAAGAGATCACCCCTGGCTCCGTTACTCCCTACAACCACAGGATATTCATTGCTTATTGACTGCGGTGCAAATGTAGACGCAAGACCGGAGCACTTGGTACAATTTGCCAAGATGGGATCTATCTACATGGAGAACATAGAGAAGATCAAAAATCCGAGAGTTGCCATAGTAAATATCGGAGATGAGGAAGAAAAGGGTAACGCCCTGGTTAAGGAGACTTATCCATTATTAAAGGAATGTAAGGATATTAATTTCATTGGAAGTATAGAGGCAAGAGAGATACCTAATGGTGCTGCAGACGTTATAGTATGTGAGGCGTTTGTGGGAAATGTTATCTTAAAGCTCTATGAAGGACTTGCCAAAATGCTTCTGTCAGAGATAAAGAAAGCCATCATGTCTTCATTTAAGAGTAAGATCGGTGGAGCACTTATAAACAGCTCACTTAAGGGACTTAAGGAGAGATTTAATGCCAAAACAAAGGGTGGTGCGCCACTTCTTGGCCTCAAGGGACTTGTTATAAAGATCCATGGCAATTCTCACAACGAAGAGGTTAAGAGTGCCATATTCCAGTGTATTACATTTAATGAGACCGGGGTACTTAACAAAATATCAAGCAATATAAGCGGTGAGGCAGAATAATGCCGGCAAGAGATTTAAAGCAGTTAGAGAACAGATTAAATTATAAATTTAATAATATATCCTATCTGGATACAGCCCTTATCCACAAGTCATATTCCAATGACATGAAGATAAACAAGGTGGAATCCTATGAGAGAAGTGAGTATCTGGGAGATGCCATACTTGAATACATAGTAAGTGAATATCTATATAAGGAATATCCTGATTATACAGAGGGACAGCTTACAAAGCTCCGTGCGAGCCTTGTGTGTGAGTTTACCCTGTCCCAGGTATCAAGGAATATAGGATATGGAGATTATGTGAGACTCAGCAAGGGTGAGGAGCTCACTGGTGGGCGGAACAGAAGCTCCATAATGTGTGACCTTTTTGAGGCAGTGCTTGGAGCCATATATCTTGATGGAGGCATAGAGCCTGCGAAGAAATATGTCAGAACATTCCTGTTAAATGATATAGAAGGAAAAATGTTGTTTTATGACGCCAAGTCCACGCTTCAGGAGTATGCCCAGAGCAGGGGCAGTGTTCTTGAGTATAATCTCATTTCCGAGAATGGCCCCGATCACAACAAGGAGTATTGTTCCGAGGTAAGGCTTGACGGCATTCAGCTTGCAGTGGCAAAGGGCCACTCAAAGAAGGCTTCAGAGCAGACGGCGGCATATAATGCACTATTAACAATAAATAAAAAGCAGGATTAACAATGTATTTAAAAAGCATAGAAGTAAACGGCTTCAAATCATTTGCAAATAAAATAGTCTTTAAATTCAATCATGGTATCACATGTATAGTAGGTCCTAATGGTTCAGGTAAGAGTAACGTAGGTGATGCGGTGAGATGGGTTCTTGGTGAGCAGAGTGCCAAGAGTCTCCGAGGTTCCAAGATGGAGGATGTAATATTTTCGGGAACTGAGCTTAGAAAGCCACAGGGCTCTGCCTATGTTGCAATCACCCTTGACAACAGTGACCACAGTCTACCTGTGGATTACAATGAGGTTACGGTGGCAAGGCGTGTATATCGTTCCGGAGAAAGCGAATACCTCATAAACGGAACCGTAAGCCGACTTAAGGACGTACATTCGCTGTTCTTTGATACAGGTATAGGTAAAGAAGGCTATTCCATTATCGGACAGGGACAGATCGAGAAGATACTTAACGGTAAGCCGGAGGAGAGACGTGAGCTTTTTGATGAGGCTGCCGGTATAGTTAAGTTTAAGAAGAATAAGCTTGCCGCAGAGAAGTCATTGGAGACAGAGAGAGATAATCTCAACCGTGTGAATGATATACTCTACGAGTTAGAGAAGCAGGTTGGTCCCCTTAAGGCTCAGTCCGAGAAGGCGAGAAAATATCTTGCTTACAAAGAAGAATTAAAGAAGTTTGATATAAATGCTTATCTTATAGAAGAAAAAGAGATCAAGGAAGGTATCGAGAAGCAGACGGCGGATCTTAATATAATAAATGACGATCTGGCGGAGAAAAATCAGGCGTACGATTCTACCAAGGAAGAGTATGAGAAGATAGAACAGACCATCGAGGAATTAAATGAGCTTATTGAGTCTGTGAAGAATGATATCCATGAAAAGGAAATGGAAAATCAGAAGCTTACAGGTGATATAGGTATCCTTGATCAGCAGATCATTAATTACAGGATGAATGATGAGAATATTAATGATCAGATAAAAAGACTGGAGAAACAGATAGAGGACAGCAAGGCTGCCATACTCTCATACATAGATCAGAAGAACGGACTACTTGAGAAGAAGAATGCCTCAGACAATGACCTGTCAGAAGCAAAGAAAAAGAGTGCCGGGATCAGTGCCGACATAGAAAAGATGGAGCAGGAGATCGAGGACTGCAAGAGTGATATCATAGAGTATATCAGCGAGAGCGGTTCTGTTAAGGCTAAAGTGGGCAGATATGATGCCATGCTTGAAAATATTAATTTCAGGAAGACTAAGCTTAACCAGAGATTTCTCCAGTTTAAGAGCGATGAAGCCCACGACCGTCAGGAATATAACAAGTTAAACAGTGACCTTGAAACCCTTGAAGCTCAGATCGAGGAGAAGGTAAGCAGACTTAATGAAGTAGAGAAGCAGCTTGCCGACAATCAGGAGAGAAACAAGGAAAACAGACTTCTCATCCACAACACCAACGAGAGACTTTCGGCAACCAAGTCAAAGCGTGAGGCTTTAAGGAACATAACCGAGCGGTATGACGGTTACGGCAACAGTATCAAGAAGGTTATGGAACAAAAAACGAATAATCCGGGTATACTTGGAGTCGTTGCCGATCTTATATCTGTAAATAGGGATTATGAGATAGCTGTGGAGACAGCCCTTGGAGGAAGTATCCAGAATATCGTTACAGAGGATGACACCACAGCCAAGAAGATGATAGCATATCTTAAGAATAACAGATTGGGACGTGCCACTTTCTTACCTCTTAATAATATTTCAGACCGAGGCTCTGTAAGAAGCGAGGTACTGTCTGAGCGAGGTGTGATCGGGGTTGCCTCAGAGCTTGTTACAGTGGATAAGAAGTACGAGCCACTGGCGAAGAACCTTCTTGGCAGGATAATCGTTGCGGATAATATTGATAACGCCCTGGCTGTTGCAAGAAAATATAATCACACCTTAAGGATAGTTACCCTTGAGGGAGAGCTTCTTAATCCGGGCGGTTCCCTTACAGGTGGAGCCTACAGGAATAACAGTAATCTTCTTGGAAGAAAGAGAGAGCTTGATGAATTAAAGCAGCTTATCAACAAGCTTAACAAGACTGCCCTTGACGCATCAAGGCTTGACGAGGAGTTAAAGACCCAGAGAGAGTCATTCAGAGCGGAGATCGACAGCCTTAATGTATACCTCCAGAAGGCATATATTGAGAAGAATACCCTCACTCTTAATATAGAGCAGGTATCCTCAAGATTATCAGAGTCCAATAATGCTTTCTCGTCTATCCAGAAGGAGATAAATGAGTTAAATAATCAGGTTATCGAGATAAACAGTAATAAAAGTAAACTTTATGATGACAGTAAGAAGCATGAAGACGCTAAGGCGTCCTGTGAGGAGCGTATAAATGAGCTGACAGAGAAGATAGCAAAAGAGCGGGAGGCTCTTGCCGGAGCAAATGAAAAGGTATCGACGTTTCTGGTAGATAATAATGCTATCACTCAGCAGGAAGAGTTTATCACCAGCAATATCTCAAGGATCAAGCAGGACATAGATTCCTACACAATAGAAAAGGAAGACTATATGTCAAGGCTTACGGAGAAATCCCAGGAGATTAAGAAGCTGGATGAGGATATAACCCATTACAAAGAGCTTATTGAGGATAACAATGCCGTCCTTAAGCAGGATTCAGAAAAGCTTGAGTCCTATAATAAGGACAGGGAAGGGAATATAAACAGAAATAAGGAGTTCTTCAACAGAAGAGAAGAATTGAGCAAAAGTATAAGCGGTCTTGAAAAGGCTGCATACAAGCTTAATTCACTTATTGAGAAGAATACGGAGAAGTCCGACGCCCTGAACAATTACATGTGGGAGGAGTACGAGATCACTTACAGCAGTGCCCTTCCTATGTTTGACGAAGACCTTCAGGATCTAAACTCCCTTAAGAAGGAGATTGGAGCCATAAAGTCCAAGATAAAGTCTCTTGGAGACGTAAATGTTAATTCCATTGAGGACTACAAGGAAGTATCGGAAAGATATGAATTCTTAAAGGGACAGCATGACGATATTGTGGCTGCGGAGCATAACCTGATTTCCGTTATAAATGATCTTGATAAGGCAATGCAGGAGCAGTTTGCCCTTAAGTTTAAAGAGATACAGACCATGTTCGACAAGGTGTTCAAGGAGCTCTTTGGCGGTGGAAAGGGAGAGCTTGAGCTGGTGGATGATACAAACCTTCTTGAAACAGGAATAAGGATAATCGCTCAGCCACCGGGAAAGAAGCTGCAGAACATGATGCAGTTGTCAGGTGGAGAAAAATCCCTTACGGCCATTGCACTGTTATTTGCAATACAGAGTCTTAAGCCTTCACCTTTCTGTCTCCTTGACGAGATAGAGGCGGCACTTGATGACTCTAATGTAAGAAGATTTGCAAAGTATCTGAACAGACTTACAAAGGACACCCAGTTCATTGTTATATCCCACAGAAAGGGTACCATGGAGGCTGCGGACATCCTCTACGGAATAACAATGCAGGAAAAGGGTGTTTCAACACTTGTTTCAGTTAATATGATCGAGGGAGACCTTGACAAATAAGATACATATTTATTTTGACAGATATGTTTAATGGTATCATACCCAGATAAAGGAGGAACAGGTTATGGCAGAAGAAAAAGAAAAGAAAGGTTTCTTTAAGAGACTTAAGGACGGTCTTACAAAGACCAGAAACAATATTGCAGAGAGCTTTGCTTCGGTATTCGGAGCCTCAAAGATAGATGATGATTTCTATGAGGAGCTTGAGGAAACATTTATCATGGCAGATATGGGCTATGAGACCACCGAGAAGGTAATAGAGAACCTTAAGGAGCGTGTAAAGGAAGCAAAGATAAAGGATCCTGCGGCCTGCAAGGAGCTTATCATCAATATAATCAGAGATCAGATGATGGTAGAGGAATCAGCATATGATTTTGAGAACATGAAGACAGTTGTGCTGGTAATAGGTGTAAATGGTGTAGGAAAGACTACAACCATAGGAAAGTTAGCTGCCCAGTATAAGAGAGCCGGCAAGAGAGTTCTTATAGCTGCCGCAGATACCTTCAGAGCTGCTGCCATAGATCAGCTTAAGACATGGGCAGACAGAGCAGAGGTTGATATGATATCCCACAGCGAGGGGGCTGATCCTTCCGCTGTTGTCTATGACGCAGTTGCTGCTGCCAAGGCGAGAAATACAGATATTCTTCTTATAGACACAGCAGGAAGACTCCATAACAAGAAAAATCTTATGGATGAGCTCGCCAAAATGAGAAGGATAATAGGAAGAGACTATCCGGATGCCCATGTGGAGTCCCTTATAGTCCTTGACGGAACCACAGGTCAGAACGCCTTAGAGCAGGCAAGACAGTTCTCAAATGTAACAGAGATAGACGGTATAGTCATAACGAAGCTTGACGGAACAGCTAAGGGCGGTATTGCCATTGCCATCCAGGAGGAGCTTAATGTTCCGGTTAAGTTTATCGGAATCGGTGAGAAGATCAGTGATCTCCAGAGATTTGACCCATCAGCATATGTAGACGCATTGTTTGCAGATTTTGATGAGGACAGAAGTGAGTTGGATATTCTCATGGGAGATGAAATAAAATAGGAATATGAGAAGAATAATCCTAGAAAAATATAACATGAATGACAGAGTACTTATGGATGTGAAGGAGACAGAAAAAACATGGCTGAAGAACTTACATTGAAGAAATTTGAAGAGGCATATGAGATAATAAAAAAGGTTGTACTTCCTACCAATCTTGTTGAAAGCGAATATTTCAGCAAGCAGACAGGAAACAAGGTATATTTCAAGCCTGAGAACATGCAGCTTACAGGTGCATACAAGATCAGAGGTGCATACTACAAGATCAGCACATTAAGTGATGAACTGAGACAGAAGGGACTTATCACAGCGTCAGCAGGAAACCATGCCCAGGGTGTTGCCTATGCAGCAAAGGCATACGGAGTTAAGGCTACTATTGTAATGCCTGCTTCAACACCGCTTATTAAGGTAAACAGAACAAAATCCTACGGAGCTGATGTTATCCTTTACGGAGACGTATATGACGAGGCATGTGCATATGCATTAGAGCTTGCAGAGGATAAGGGATATACATTTATCCATCCGTTTGATGATCTTGACGTTGCAACAGGACAGGGTTCAGTAGCCATGGAGATCATAAAGGAGCTTCCTTTTGTTGATTACATACTTGTTCCTATCGGCGGTGGCGGACTTGCCACAGGTGTGTCTACCCTTGCCAAGATGATGAATCCTAACATCAAGGTAATAGGTGTTGAGCCTGCCGGTGCCAATTGTATGCAGGTGTCCTTAAAGAATAAGAAGGTGACAACTCTTCCATCGGTTGATACAATAGCAGACGGTACAGCAGTTAAGACACCGGGAACCAAGATATTTCCATATATACAGAAGAATATAGATAGCATAATAACTGTTGAGGACAGTGAACTTATAGTTGCTTTCCTTGACATGTTAGAGAATCACAAAATGCTTGTGGAGAATTCGGGACTTCTTACAGTAGCGGCTCTTAAGCACCTTAATGTCAAGGGAAAGAAAGTCGTCAGCATATTAAGTGGCGGAAATATGGATATGATCACCTTCTCTTCAATAGTACAGCATGGACTTATTGCAAGAGACAGAATATTCACCGTATCAACACTGCTTCCTGACAAGCCGGGTGCTCTTATGAACATATCGAAGGTTATTGCTGATCTTAACGGTAATATCATCAAGCTGGAGCACAACCAGTTCGTATCTATCAACAGAAGCTCTGCCGTTGAACTTATTATTACAATGGAGGCCTTCGGATCTGAGCACAAGCAGCTTATAATCAATACTCTTTCAGAGAAAGGATATAAGCCTAAGGAAGTAATGACCAAGGGAATTTATTAATATTTATGTGCATAGTAACTGTGAATAAGAAAAAAAGCATATCCTGCGAGCCGGGGACCAACCTGTATAAGCTTTTGTGTGACAACGGATATTTCTTTCAGGGAAACTGTGGAGGAAATGGAAGATGTAACGCATGTAACGTGCTTATAACAAACAAGGGACAGTTTGTGAAGAGCTGCCGGTATGAGGTTACGGAAGATATTGAGATATACATGGATATAAAGGAAACAAATATTCTGGCAGAACACTCAGTTGATCCGGGGATTGTTAAAGATGCAATAGCTGCAGGTGACAGCAAAATGCCGCAGGGGTATGGAATAGCCGTTGATATCGGAACCACCACAATAGCCATGGAGCTTATTAAGCTTAGTGACGGTTCAAGGGCTTCTGTATATAAGACTATCAATTCACAGACTGCAACCGGGGCCGATGTGGTAAGCCGTATTAATCTTGCGGCGGAGGTGTCGGGACTTGAACTGCTCCATAACATGGTGGCAGAAGATATATTAAAGGGTGTAGATGAGCTTATAAAAAAAACAGGTATATCTGATACCGAGATCAGCAGGATATGCTTTTCGGGCAATACGGCAATGACCTATATCCTGGTAGGAACCGGAACGGAATGTCTTGCTTCATATCCCTTTAAAACAAAAAAAATAATGTATCACGGAGAGGACGTGTCGGATATACTGGGGCATAGCAGGACCGGTGGTGTCAGCCTTTCCGGGATCCCGTATTATATTGCACCGGAGATAAGCGCATTTGTAGGGGGAGATATCTCTTCCGGTGCAGCGGCACTTGGACTTTATGACAGCAAAAAGTACAGGCTGCTCATAGATCTTGGAACAAACGGCGAGATACTTCTTGCCGGCAGGGATGGGGGATTTGCAGTATCCACAGCCTGCGGACCTGCCTTTGAGGGAGCCTTCAGCGGAGGACTTTATGGTTCTACATTATTTGACTATATAGATCTCTACAGGAGATCCGGTAAGATAGATGAAAATGGTATCATCTGCCCTGAGTATTTCGATGAGGGCCTTCCACTGACCGGGGACAATGTTCTCACAATGGACATGGTGCACGATTTTCTTCTTGCAAAGGCTGCCATAGCAGGGGGCATAGATACTCTCATAAAAGAAGCCGGTGTGTCCGTTTCGGACATTGAGAATATATATATATCAGGTGGATTTGGTTTTCATCTGGATACAGACAAGGCCATAAGGCTTGGGATGTTCCCGGGATATTTCTCGGGAAAGACAAAGATTTCAGGAAACACATCCCTGGCAGGCTCATATCTGATGTTATTCAGATCAGACATAACAGAAGATATCATCAGAAATAATAAAAAGACAGAATATATAAATCTTGCCGCAAATGAACACTTCAATAAAGTGTTCGTAGACAGCATGAGGCTTGTACAGATATAGCCTGTCAGAATACTAAAGAGGTATATTTTGTGAAACTGTTAAGTATAGCCAGCGGAAGCAGCGGAAATTGCTATTACGTCGGAAATTCAGATACACATATCCTTGTGGACGCAGGGGTAAGCGGAAAAAAGATAGAAAACGGACTTAGGGAGATAGGCATAAAGCCATCAGAGTTAAATGGTGTTCTTGTAACCCATGAGCATATAGACCATGTAAAGGGGCTTGGGATAATAGCCAGGAAATACGGTGTCCCCATATATGCCACAAGGGGGACCATAGAGGGCATAACAGCCAACAAAACATTGGGACAGATAGATGAAGAACTTTATCGTACCGTATCACCGGATCAGGTCTTTGAGATAAATGACATATCTGTGGATCCTACAGCCATATGGCATGACGCAAATGATCCGGTATGCTATTCCATGTCAAATGATGGGAAAAAGATATCCATTGCAACAGATTTGGGAGATTATGACGATTATATAGTTGACAAGTTGAAAAATTCAGACATAATGGTCATTGAGGCCAATCACGATGTGAGAATGCTTGAGGCGGGATCATATCCCTATTACCTTAAGAGGAGGATACTTGGATCCCACGGCCATCTGTCAAACGAAAGATCAGGTCAGCTCATAAAGGAACTGCTCAATGATCATATCAAGGGCATATTGCTTGGTCATCTTAGCAAGGAGAATAACTTCGAGGAGCTTGCCTATGAAACTGTCAAGCTTGAGATGGCAGGAAACAGCTTCAGCAATGACGTAAGAGATTTTGGCTTATGTGTTGCCAGAAGAGATATGCCGGGACATATTATAGAAACTAATTAATTTTAAGTTTAAATAAATTACTCAAAGAATTAATGGAGGATGCTTTCATGAAGAAGAGAATTGTAACTGTAGTAGGTAAGGACTCTGTAGGTATTATTGCAAAGGTGTGTGTATACTTTGCTGACAATGAGATCAATATACTGGATATTACTCAGACAATAGTCGGGGGGTACTTCAATATGATGATGGTAGTAGATATTGAGAAGTCTTCAAAGGGAACAGCTGCAATCGCTTCTGACCTCGATAAAATCGGTGAGGAAATCGGTGTTCAGATCAAGATACAGCATGAATCAATATTTGAATCAATGCACAGAATCTAATCACTATTATAATATATAACCGGAGGAAAGATATGATCAGTATAAATGAGGTTTTGGAGACGAATGCAATGGTTTCCAAGATGAATCTTGATGTTAGAACCATAACAATGGGTATCAGTCTTCTTGACTGCGTAGGTGCAGATGTGGAGGATACCTGTAATAAGATATATAAGAAGATAACAACAAAGGCAGAGCACCTTGTTGCCACAGGTGAGAAGATCTCAGAGATGTACGGCGTACCTGTTGTACATAAGAGAATTTCTGTTACACCTATAGCGTTAGTGGGCGGTTCTGTATGTAAGACAACTGATGATTTTGTTAAGCTTGCGGAAACTCTTGATAAGGCTGCCAAGAAGGTGGGCGTTAATTTCATCGGTGGATATTCAGCCCTTGTATGTAAGGGAATGACTCCTGCAGATGAGCTTCTCATCCGTTCCATACCTAAGGCTTTAGCAACTACAGATGTTGTGTGCAGCTCTGTAAATGTAGGCTCCACAAAGACCGGTATAAACATGGACGCTGTAAAGCTTATCGGTGAGATGATCCTTGAGACAGCAGAGCTTACAAAGGAACAGGATTCCCTTGGATGTTGTAAGTTCGTAGTATTCTGTAATGCCCCTGACGATAATCCGTTCATGGCAGGTGCCTTCCACGGTGTTACAGAAGCTGACTGCATCATAAATGTAGGTGTCAGCGGTCCGGGTGTTGTTAAGAGTGCCCTTGAGCAGGTAAGAGGAGAGAACTTCGAGGTTCTCTGTGAGACAATAAAGAAGACAGCATTTAAGGTTACAAGAGTAGGTCAGTTGGTGGCAAAGGAGGCTTCAAAGCTTCTTGACGTTCCTTTCGGAATCGTAGATCTTTCCCTGGCTCCAACTCCTGCAGTAGGTGACAGTGTAGGTGAGATCCTTGAGGAGATAGGTCTTGAGTATGCCGGCGCCCCTGGAACAACAGCAGCTCTTGCTATGTTGAACGATCAGGTTAAGAAGGGCGGAGTTATGGCTTCATCATATGTAGGCGGATTAAGCGGTGCCTTCATACCTGTAAGTGAGGATCAGAGAATGATAGATGCTGTTTCAGCAGGTGCTCTCACACTGGAGAAGCTTGAGGCTATGACCTGCGTATGTTCAGTAGGTCTTGATATGATAGCAATTCCGGGTGATACAAAGGCTACAACTATTTCCGGTATCATTGCTGATGAGATGGCTCTTGGAATGATCAACCAGAAGACCACAGCAGTAAGACTTATACCTGTTATAGGCAAGACAGTAGGCGATACAGTTGAATTTGGCGGACTCTTAGGTTATGCACCTATAATGCCTGTAAATCAGTTTGCCTGCGATAAGTTCATCAACAGAGGCGGAAGAATACCTGCTCCTATCCACAGCTTTAAAAATTAATCATAAGGCTTGATAATATATACTGCAAGATCATACGTCAGCCCTGCCGGTTACGGAGTGGGCTGACGTTCGATTATGTGGAAAAATATTTGGATCTGAAAAGAATTTGAAAAGGATATTTTTAATTAATGAGAAAGTTAGCTTTATCGGACGAGATACTTATGTCTGTTGAGAAGCCTGCCAGATATATAGGCGGTGAGTACAACAGTGTAATGAAAAGTCCGGAAGATATAGATATAAGATTTTGCATGTGTTTTCCTGATGTATATGAGATTGGAATGTCTCATCTGGGAATACAGATACTATATGATATGTTTAACAGAAGAGAGGATACCTGGTGTGAGAGAGTGTACTCACCGTGGCCGGATCTTGACAAGATAATGAGGGAGAAGGATATACCCTTATTTGCCCTTGAGTCCCAGGACCCCATAAAAGATTTCGATTTTCTTGGAATAACACTTCAGTACGAGATGTGCTACACCAATATACTTCAGATTCTTGATCTGTCAGGCTTACCTATAAGGTCAAGGGACAGAAAGAAGGGAGATACCATAGTCATATGCGGCGGTCCATGTGCCTATAATCCTGAGCCTATAGCAGATTTCTTCGACATTGTATATATCGGTGAGGGAGAGACCTCCTATGACGCATTGCTTGATCTTTATAAGGTATACAAGCACTCAGAAATGACAAGAAAAGAGTTCCTGATCAAGGCCTCTAACATACCGGGCTTATATGTGCCATCGCTTTATGAGGTGACATATAAAGAGGATGGCACCATAGAATCATTTGAACCGATGTATGATGAAGTTCCTGCAAAAGTAGTGAAGCAGGTGGTAAAGGACATGTCCTCCTCAGTATATCCTATAAAGCCTGTGGTATCCTTTATGAAGGTGACTCAAGACAGAGTTGTCCTTGAGATAATGAGAGGCTGTATAAGGGGCTGCAGGTTCTGTCAGGCGGGAATGATATACCGTCCAACAAGACCTAAGGACGTGGAGGTCTTAAAGAATTACGCCACGGAGATGCTTAAGAATACCGGACAGGAGGAGATTACCTTCAGCTCTCTAAGCTCCAGTGACTACAGAGGTCTTCCCGAGCTTACAGATTGTCTTATTGAACAGATGAACAACAACCATGTGAATATATCCCTGCCATCCTTAAGAATTGATGAGTTCTCACTTGATGTAATGAGCAAGATACAGGATGTAAAGAAGAACTCACTGACATTTGCACCGGAGGCAGGAACCCAGAGACTCAGAAACGTCATAAACAAAGGTCTCACCAAGGAAGATATACTTGGCGGAGCCTTAAAGGCATTCAAGGGAGGCTGGGACAAGGTTAAGCTTTATTTCATGATGGGACTTCCTACGGAGACCTATGACGATATCGGCGGCATAGCAGATCTGTCCGAGGAGATCACAGAGCTTTACTTTGCAAATGTTCCAAAGGAGGAGAGAAACGGACGAGTAATGGTGACTGCGTCAGCTTCCTACTTCGTCCCGAAGCCGTTTACTCCGTTCCAGTGGGCACCTATGATAAGACCTGAGGAATTTGTCAAGAGAGCCTACTATGTAAAGGACAGATTTAAGACCGAGAAGAACCACAAGAGCCTGAAATTCCAGTATCATGAGGCTGACATAACCATCCTTGAGGGCTTGCTTGCCAGAGGCGACAGAAAGCTGTGCGACGTTATATATGATGTATATAAGAAGGGACAGATATATGATGCCTGGACGGAGTATTTCCACAAGGAGAACTGGGACAAGGCAATGGAGGAACACGGCATTGATATAGGCTTCTATGTATACAGGGACAGAAGCCTTGACGAGATCCTTCCATGGGATTTTATAGATATCGGAGTGACCAAGAATTTCATGAAGAATGAATGGCATCGTGCCGTAAATGAAGAGGTTACACCTAACTGCAGAATGAAATGTTCCGGTTGTGGTGCCGCAAGATACGGAGGAGGTGTCTGTTTTGAAGCTCAGAATTAAATACTCAAAGCTTGGGAATCTTCGTTTTATCGGACACCTTGATGTTATGAGATATTTTCAGAAGGAGATAAGAAGAGCAGGTATAAAGGTTTCCTACTCAAAGGGATATTCACCTCACCAGATAATATCATTTGCAGCTCCCCTTGCCATGGGAGTTACATCTGACGGCGAATATTTCGACGGTGAGTTTGACGAGATAACCACCTCGGAGGACATGATAAATGCCTTAAACGCCGTATCCGTTGATGAAATGCGGGTGTCTGAGATTGTGCTTCTTCCTGATAATGCGGGAAATTCCATGTCGGTAGTAGCTGCCTCAGACTATGTAATATCCTTTAATGAAGGAAATGACAAGGAAGATAAGCTGCTTAATGCTGTGGAGGATTTCATGGCACAGCCTGAGATAATCATTCTCAAGAAGACCAAGAAAAGTGAACGTGAGGAAAATATCAAGCCCGGAATCATGAAGCTTGAGGTAAGAGATGGTAAGATATACATGCTGTTGAGTACAGGAAGCGTGTATAACCTGAAGCCTGACCTTGTTATGCAGGCACTGTGTACATCTGCAGGGGTTACTTACAGCTTTTTTGACTATCATATCCACCGGCTTGAGACATATATGGATGATGATAAGGGAGAGCTTGTTCCACTTTACATGGCAGGAACGAGATTTTAGTGATTGAAAGTGACTTAATATGAACAAACTGATCATAACTGATTACAGCAAAAAAATAGTGTCGGCATTCTATTCGGATATGGAGCTTAAGGAACTGTCCTGCTCTGATGGGGCATCATCCCTTGGAGGCATATATGTGGGTAAGGTGGCAAATGTGGTAAATAATCTTAATGCCTGTTTCATTAATTACGGTGGAGACAAGCCTGCATATTACAGCATGGATGACAACAGGCATATATTCTTAAGCCCACACGGAAACAGGACAACACCAAAGGTGGGAGACGAGCTTCTTATACAGATAAGCAAGGAGGGCATAAAGACCAAGAACCCTGTGGCAAGTGCCGATCTGAATATTAAGGGTGAATATCTGATAGTAAATTTAAGCGGCAATATAGGCGTATCAAACAAGATAAAGGATAAGAAGCTCAGGGATGAGTTTAAGACTGCTGCCGCTGGGGTACTTTCAGAGGGCTTCGGCTGTATATTCAGAACCTCAGCAGAGAATGCTGATATTAATACGGTGATCCCGGAGCTTAAGCAATTAAACGAAAGGCTTAGAACCATCATTGACACTGCTGCCACAAGGAAGCTCTACAGCCTGCTTTATAGGCCTGAGAATGAATATATTAACTTCTTTATATCAAAAAGAGGTGCCGGTTTAGAAGAAGTGGTTACTGACAATAAGGATATATATGATGAATTTAATGAGCATTTTCTGGAGCATGACATTACTGATGTGAAGATTACATTCTATGATGACAGTATTTGCTCTCTTAAGGCAGTGTATAACCTTAACAAGAACCTGGAAAATGCATTAAAGCCTGTGGTGTGGCTAAAGTCAGGAGCGTATCTTGTAATAGAACAGACAGAGGCCATGGTGGTAATTGATGTGAATACCGGAAAGGCAGTTAAGGGAAAGAGCCTTGACGAGAACCTTTATAAGGTAAATCTTGAAGCTGCCTATGAATGCTGCAGGCAGTTAAGGCTCAGAAATCTGTCTGGGATCATAATAATAGATTTCATTAACATGAAGGATCCGATGTATATGAACAATATAAAAAATGTCCTTACAGAGGAGCTGGAAAAGGATTCCGTACCTGCAAAGTTTGTTGACATAACTAAGCTGGGACTGGTAGAGCTCACCAGAAAGAAAATCAGAAAATCCCTGAAAGAAATGATATAAAACTGTTGACAAATGTCTTATTGGATGTTAGATTATATGAGTATGCCGCACAGTGAGGTATAAGTTTGCTCATGCAACACCATAACTGGCGAGTTTGATTAAGGAGGATAACCCTATGTACGCAATTATAGCAACAGGCGGAAAGCAGTACAAGGTAGCTGAAGGAGATGTTATCAAGGTTGAGAAGCTTAATGCAGAGGCAGGAAGCGAAGTTACTTTTGATGATGTTATCTTAGTAAGTACTGATTCAGACGTTTTATGTGGTGATAAGGTTGCTAACGCAACAGTATCAGCTTCAGTTGTAGGTGACGGAAAGTCAAAGAAGGTAATCGTTTACAAGTATAAGAGAAAAACCGGTTACCACAAGAAGAATGGTCACAGACAGTCATATACAAAGGTTGAGATCAAGAAGATCAACGCTTAATTTGTTAATATGATAAATGTATCGTTATTTGAAGACAGTAATAAGAATGTTGTAGGCTTTGAGGTCAGTGGACATGCTGAGTATGCGGATCCGGGAATGGATATAGTATGCAGTGCAGTTTCCGCACTTACCATTACTGTGATAAACTCCATTGAGGAGCAGTGTGATGACGATTTTTATTCGGACTTCCATCAGGAGACCGGGTACATATCACTTCATTTTCACGGAGAGCCATCAGATACGGCACTTATAATATTAAGGCTGTTCAGATGTGGTATGATGGGGCTTGAAGAGTCCTACGGCGATTATATTTTGATAACCTTTAAGGAGGTGTAGAGATCATGATGAAGATGGAACTTCAGTTTTTCGCTCATAAGAAAGGTGTAGGTTCTACTAAGAACGGTAGAGATTCCGAGTCAAAGAGACTTGGTGCCAAGAGAGCTGACGGTCAGTTCGTTAAGGCTGGTAACATTTTATACAGACAGCGTGGTACAAAGATTCATCCAGGTGTTAACGTAGGCATCGGTGGAGATGATACATTATATGCAACAGCTGATGGAATCGTAAGATTCGAGAGAAAGGGCAGAGACAAGAAGCAGGTTTCAATTTACCCAGTTGTAAGTGAGTAATCTGTGATGCCTATGGCTTTTAACAGGCTATTATCAAGACCGGAGTATTAAATATTCCGGTCTTTTTTACTATATTATACAAAATCCTACAAATTAAAATTATCATATGTTAAGTTATATATACTAAATTGGATATGTATTAAATCAGATATATTGGATTAGATATACATTAATTATACAGATATTGAAAATATTAAGGAGGTAAATGCAATGTTTGCCGATAGAGCTAAGATATATATCAGAGCCGGCAAGGGCGGCGACGGACATGTTTCATTCCGTCGTGAGAAATATGTGCCTGACGGCGGTCCTGATGGCGGTGACGGCGGTAACGGCGGCGATGTGGTGTTCGTAGTTGATGAAGGTATGAACACCCTTACAAATTATCGCCATGTGACCAAGTACAGGGCAGAAGACGGTGAAGCCGGTGGCAAGCGTAATTGTCACGGCAGCAACGGAGCGGATGTTGTTCTTAAGGTTCCACCCGGAACAGTCATAAAGGACGCAGAAAGCGGTAAGGTCATTATGGATATGGCTTACAAGAAGGAGCCGGTGATACTTCTTAAGGGTGGTCGCGGCGGCCGTGGTAACAGACAGTATGTAACTGCTACTATGCAGGCACCAAAGTATGCCCAGCCGGGACAGCCTGCCAAGGAGCTTACAGTTGAGCTTGAATTAAAGTGTATAGCAGACGTGGGACTTGTGGGATTTCCAAGCGTAGGTAAGTCCACATTCTTAAGCCGTGTTACAAATGCACAACCTAAGATCGCAGAGTACCATTTCACAACCCTTACACCGAACCTGGGTGTGGTTGACCTTGGGGACAAGAACGGATTTGTCATTGCAGATATTCCGGGTATCATTGAAGGGGCTGCTGAAGGCAAGGGTCTGGGACTCCAGTTCTTAAGACATATTGAGAGAACAAAGGTCATAATGCACATAGTAGATGCCGCTTCGGTTGAAGGCAGGGATCCTATTGAGGACATAAAGGTCATCAACGAGGAGCTAAAGAAGTATAATAAGGATATTGAGAACCGCCCTACAGTTATAGTTGCAAATAAGATTGACGTCCTTGACGAGGTAGGCTATGACACTGTTATCACCATGCTCCGTGAGGAGTTTGAGGACAAGATGGGTGTTAAGGTATTCCCAATTTCTGCAGTGACCGGAAAGGGAGTCAAGGAGCTTCTCTGGTATGTAAATGACCTGGTTAAGCAGGCACCTGCAGATGTGAATGAATTTGAAGCAGAGATAGACCTTTCAACAATGGATGATCCTGAGCTTCCGTTTGAGGTGCGAAAGTCCGATGAGGAAGAGGGCGTATATATTGTTGAAGGACCTCGTATAGAAAAGATGTTAGGTTATACCAATCTTGAATCTGAGAAGGGCTTTGATTTCTTCCAGAAGTTCTTAAGAGATAATGGTATATTAAAGCAGTTAGAGGATCTGGGAATAGGTGAGGGAGATACAGTTAAGATGTACTTCCTGGAATTTGACTACTATAAGTAAGGAGTATTGATTATGACAAGTAAGCAGAGAGCATATCTTAAGGGACTTGCTATGAATATTGAGCCTATCTTAAGCCTTGGCAAAGCAAGCCTTACGCCGGAATTCACCAATTCCGTGGCAGAGGCACTGGCAGCCAGGGAGCTGGTTAAGATAAATGTTTTAAAGAACTGTATGGATGATCCAAGAGAGATAGCAGCTATAATCGCCGAGCGTACAAAATCAGAGATTGTACAGGTAATAGGCAGAAAGATAGTGTTCTACAAGGAATCAAAGGACAAGAAAAAGATAGAGCTTCCTAAGAGTAAGTAAGATGGATATATCAAGAGAACAGACATTAAATATAGGAATCCTTGGAGGAACCTTTAATCCCATCCATATAGGACATATGGAGCTGGCAATGAAGGCTCTTAAGCAGTTTAATCTGGACAGAGTTTATATAATGCCAAACAACCTGCCGGATTACAAGGAAAATCATGGAATCGTTGAGGGAAGGCATCGTCTTGCCATGGCAGATATAGCCTGTATGGGGCATGAGGCTATTCTTGCGTCGGATTTCGAATTGAAGCTGTCCGGGTATACATACACTGCAAATACCTTGACGATGCTCCATGAAATGTACCCTCTGGTACACTGGTATTTTATAATGGGGGCGGATTCCATCATGTATTTTGAAAAATGGAAGAAGCCTGAGGTTATTGCAGGCCTTGCAACACTGGTGATCACTATAAGGGATGATCTTGACTATAGCAGTCTTTATGAAAAGATCAGGGAGCTTGAAGCTATATTTTCAGGTATAGACATACAGATCGCCAGGATAGATAATATAAACGTATCCTCAAGTGAGATAAGGCAGGGCATAAAATCAGGTAAAGATATGTCGGATAGCCTGCCGAAAGGAGTATATTCCTATATTATGGACAATCACCTGTATCAGGGATGAGAATATGTACTATTTATATGACTTGGATTTTTGACCGGAAAAGAGGAAGATTACAATGGATAGAACAGAAATGAGAGAAAAGCTTGAGAAGAAGCTTACGCAGAAAAGGTACGAACACTCTCTTGGTGTAGAATATGTGTCAGGCTGCCTTGCCATGGTTTATGGTGCTGACGTGGAAAAGGCACTTACGGCAGGACTTCTGCATGATTGTGCCAAGTGTCTGACCGGCGATGAGAAGATTGCCAGATGTACTAAGCTGGGACTTCCTGTATCTGATGTGGAGAAAAAAAATCCTGAGCTTCTCCATGCAAAGCTTGGAGCCTATTATGCCAGAACAAAGTATGGAGTTACAGATGAGAATATATTATCTGCAATAGAGTTTCACACTACCGGTAAGCCGGATATGAACGTTCTTGAAAAGATAGTATTTGTTGCAGATTATATTGAGCCTAACAGACGTCCGTTAAATGAGATTGCGGAGATAAGAAAGGAAGCATTTACAGATATAGATACCTGTATAGTGCATATTTTAAAGAATACCCTTTCATATCTTGAAACATCAACTGCTCAGACCGATGAAATGTCTGTGAAGACTTATGAGTATTATGTTAAAAAGAGGGGATAATATGACAGACGCAATAAATATGTTAAAAACGGCTTATAAAGCCCTTGATGATAAAAAAGCATATGATATAAAGATCCTTGATATAAAGAAGATATCCTCCATAGCTGATTATATGGTCATAGCTGACGGTACAAATAAGAACCAGGTCCAGGCCATGTGCGATGCTGTTACGGAAGAAATGGGTAAGGCAGGATTTCTTTCAAAAAGTATTGAGGGATATTCAGAAGGTGGATGGATTTTATTGGATTATTATGATATAATCATTCATATATTCTCAGATGAAGCCAGAAGGTTCTATGACATTGAGCGTATCTGGAGTGATGGGAAGTACGTGGATATATCTGAATTATAGTTCTTGGAGTTATGGAACATGGGAGAGAAAACATTACTTGACAACAATTATATAAAGATCAATCATATCGCCTCAAAGTGTATGAGGATTTTTATTGTGCTTATTGTTGCCCTGTGGTGTTTTTCTTTTTTTAGCGGTAACTGCAACAGGGTAGTCCTTTCATATGTCATGTCTGCTGCAGCAGTTATTGCGTTCATACCCACATTTGTCATAGATTTTCTTAAGTATGATAAGAGTACCCATATAAAGTACATCGTAATAGCCATTGCTGTTATAGACTGTACTTTAATGAACAGTATCCTGTCCCATACATGTCTGGTTGTATGGATATTCCCTATACTGATTTCTTCATTGTATTATAACAGGACACTGGTGCTGTATGCGTCCCTGTTCTCCATAATAGGTGTGCTTGCGGCAAATCTTTATAATTTTTATCTGCCTGAGTTCACCGTGGCGCCTATATATAACGATATAAACGATCAGATGTTGTTCACCATTTTTCCATGTGTTCTTACAATATGTATCCTGTCATTTGTGGCATATTTTATTGTGGCAAGAAATTCCGATATGTTAAGGAACATAATCTCAAGCTCGGAGGAAATGAAGAGTAACCAGAAAGAGCTTATATTTGCATTTGCAGAGCTTTCAGAGAGCAAATCCAAGTATACCGGTGAGCATATCAAGCGAGTTGCCGAGTACATGAAGATACTGGGAGAAGCGTCAGGCTTCGATGAAGAGTATGTGGATATGCTTTCGACAGCAGCCATGATGCACGATATAGGAAAGCTGATGATCCCCGAAGAGATCCTTGATAAGCCGGGAAGACTTACCGATGAGGAATTTGCCATTATGAAGAGCCACGTACTCTATGGTGATGCACTTCTTGAGAAGTGTCCGGGAGAGATCATGAAGATAGCCAGGATAATCGCCAAGGAGCACCATGAGAAATGGGACGGCACAGGATATCTTGGTATGAAGGGTGAGGAGATTGCCTATATAAGCCGTCTTATGTCGGTATGTGATGTATTTGATGCCCTGACGTCAGAAAGATATTACAAGCGGGGTTGGAGCCTTGAGGAAACCTACAATGAGATTGTATCCTTAAGTGGCAGATCCTTTGATCCTAAGGTTGTGGAGCTCTTTAAGGAGAACTTCGACAAGTTCAAGAAGGTATCACAGCAAAATCCAGATAAGTCTATTTATTAAAATCAAATCATATTCTGGAAATACAGCAAGAAGATATGTTGGAAAACCATAATAATGGTATGGAAGTCCGGATACTTTAGTAAATGATAGTAAAAAAATAACCCTGAGATGAACGAATGTATTACAATAGCAAGGTTCGTCTCAGGGTTATTTTTTTGTTATAGCAACGAGTCAAGCGCAACACGCTTGCGTGTTTGCATTTGACGACTGCTAATCAGCGGATAAAACTCGCAAAGCGTGTTTTATCGCTGTGGTTATTATCGGTATGAACGGAACAGCCCGATGACCTTTCCAAGGATATCGCAGGATTCCACGATGATAGGATCCATTGCGTCGTTCTCAGGCTGGAGTCTGATATAACCGTTCTCTCTGTAGAAGGTTTTAACAGTAGCGGAGTCATCCACAAGAGCCACCACAAGATCACCATTTGACGCTGTGTTACACTGCTCAACAATAACCAGATCTCCGTTGTTTATTCCTATGTTTATCATACTTTCACCTTTTACCTTGAGTATAAAGGTCTGTTTATTGGTATTATGGAGAAATTCAGGCGGAATAGGAAAGTAATCTGTAATATTCTCTGTTGCAAGTATAGGCTCACCTGCTGCAACTGTTCCTACTATAGGTACGTTCACAAGCTCTCTTCTTGTGAGAGCAAATTCCTCGTCAATTATATCAATGGCTCTTGGCTTGGTAGGGTCACGTCTTATGTATCCCTTCTCCTCAAGCTGTGATAAATGAGAGTGAACTGAAGATGTAGATCTAAGTCCCACTGCCTGACATATCTCTCTTACTGATGGTGGATATCCGTTCGCCAGTATCTTTTCTCTTATAAATTCCAAAATCTCTGTCTGCTTGTCTGTAAGCTTTCCTGTGCCCATATGTATTCCTCCTCGTGGTGGATAATTCATCCTTATATGAACAAGTATAGCACATGTGTTCTATTAATGCAAAGAAAAAAGAACAAACGTTTGAAAAAATATTGACAAACGAATGTTCGGGTTATATAATCATAACATGAAAACAAACAAATGTTCGCGAACACATTTAAAGAGTTGATCTTATATAGGTATTGAAATTATCACAGTACACTAAAGCGGAGGGACGATTATGGCAGATATGAACAGAACAAAAAAGGCAACAGGACATAGATATCATGACAGAGTAATGAAGAGACGCAGAGCAAGAATAAGAAAGGTTACAGTATTTTCAGTTGCTGTTCTTGCACTTGCATTTGGAATAATATTCTTTGCAGGAAGTACCAAGAGCAGATCAAAGGCAGGAAACGCCAGCGAGAAGTATTTTACCTGCTACACAATACAGTCAGGCGACAGCCTCTGGAGTATCGCAGAGGATCATATGACAGAAGAGTACAGCTCAGTGAACCAGTACATAGATGAGGTTATGAGCATTAACGGTCTTACTTCATCAGATATTGTAAGCGGAACAAGCATTGTAATACCTTATTACGAGATTAGGAATTATTAAGAAGCATAAGCACATTAATATATGAGTCGCAACATCAGCTGCCATTTTTATGGGAGCGGTGTTGGGGCTCTTTTTTTACATGATAGATAATTTATTTTACTGATTTTTTATACTTGTGTAACATATGTCAAATCAAAATAGTATACAATAGGCTTCACAACATTCTTTATAGCTGGCGACGGCGGTCGCTGGTTTCATACAACTGAACAGATTACAGGTTTTCATCCATATTTCAAGTGATTGTGTCAGGTTTTATCTGAGAACTTGACATTAAGTGTCAGCCCTTTATTAAATTTTAAATGGGCTGATGTTCAAAATATGGAGGAACGTAATATGAAAGAACATTCAACCAGTTCAGTAAAAACAGGTTCATTAAAAAAATCCAAACTATTAAGAGCATTGATCTCCCTGATCGTATGTATTTCCATTATTACATTATATATTCCTGCGAGCCTTACGGTGGAGGCTGAAACAGAGGAGGAACAGGTATCTTTCGGTAATGAACAAGCCAAAGACGATGAAGATAAAACAGAATATATCAGTGAAGATAAGCCGGCATACGACGGCGAAGATGTGCGAGAAGATGATGACAAAGATATGCGTGAGTACGATGGTGAGTCACTGGAGGAGATAATCCGGTATGGTGATAATGGTGGCGATCTTGATCATTTCTTCTGGGGAAGCATATATTATGGACTTTCCCTGGAGGACTTAAAGGCATATAAAGCCGGTGGTAATACCATGGAAGATATTATGTCTGAATTGTCAGTAAGATATGCCAAGGCGGATCAAGTTATGGATATCTACAGTGGCATGTCGCCGGACATAAGGTATATTCCTGAGAGCCCTGTTGTAGCCACAGAAAGTGATGCGTCAGGGATAAAAAGTATATCAGATACAAGCAGAACATCCATTATATCAGAGGTAGTGCCAATATCTTCAGAGAGTCTTAAGGATAGCATGTCTGCCATTGGCTGCAATTATCATGGAAGGATCAATAAGCTTATCATGAAGTCAGAGACAGGGAACACAGAGGCTTTTTGCATAGATATCGGTATGCGTGCACGGACCGGGGACAAATATTCCTGTTATAAGAAGGACGCAGGAAATTATGTGTATGGAAAAGTTTACTACTGGTATTTTAACAACAGAAATGACAACGCCTATGCGGCAGCGTCTTTATTTTTCTGGGTATACAGCAGTGGAGTTAAGACACCGAAGGATATCCATACCAGGGAATATGCCGAGTATTATAACAATTATTATAAGGCTGCTGTAGATATACTGGGGAATGATACTATGCTTGACGGACAGGCTGTGAAGAAATACATAGGAGAGATAGTTACTGCAGCTAATTCCGGAAATAGCTGTTCGGTTTACTACTGGAAAAATCCCAACGAGAAAAACCAGAGACTTATTACCGGAAATTATAAGGAAAAAGTATATCATATCAAAGTAAATAAATGTGGACTTTACGGAAAGGCTGTAATGGATGTTAAGCTTCCGGGAGCTGAGTTTGGTGTATATTCAGAGAACGATTGCAGCAATAGATCACTTCTCAAAAAGTATGTGACCGATTCTGAGGGACAGTTTTATATAGACTTACTTTCAGACGGAGCTTGCTTGTATATGAAGGAAATAAAGGCTCCAAAGGGATATAAGATTAATGAGACAGTTTACAAGCTGTTTCAGGATACCGGCAGTATAAAAGTGGAAGACCAGTATTCAGATGTGGGAAGGTTTGGCATTAAAAAGACAGATTCCGAAAATGGACAGCCTGTAAACGATGCAGGAAGTGATTACAGGACCAGCGGCTGCTATATATTATACAATGACAGCAACTGCAGGGAGATGGCGAAGGATGTGTACGGTAATAATGTGAGAATGTTTGTAAGCAGGCAGGTCCATGACAGATATTGGGAGTCAAAGAAAACCTATGGAAGCGGAAGTGTATTTGCAGGAAACGACGGATATGTATACTCAGGTATATTAAGGACAGGTACTTATTACCTTAAGGAGACCCAGGCTCCAGCAGGATACTATCTTAATCCTGACATGATAAAGGTGGTCATAACTGCCGGTGGGAGCAGCGTGAAAAATGCCCTGAAGATAGACACAAGAAAGACCAGTGATATAAAGAGATCCGGAGGTCTTGGACTTAGCAAGCATGTGGCAGATACCTATATTGAGTACGATAATGTGGAGGGAGCTGTGTACAAGCTCTATGCAGCAACAGATATCAAGACCGGAACCGGCAATATAAAGGAACGTGCCTATGTGTCAACATTTCCTGAGACAAATGAAATGGGCTACGCCGAACTTACGGGCATATCACCGGGAAAATATTACATAGTAGAAGAAACTGCCCCGGAAGGACTTTACAATGCCTCTGATAGTGCCATAAAGCCACTGGAGTACGATGAACAGGGAAATATAGTCTCTGATATTACTGTGGAAAATGCGGCGGATTATGGCGTAGTAGTTACTGAGGTAAATGAATCAGACAACCAGGTAGATGTATATGATGAGGCTAAGAAATATAAGATATCTCTGGACAAGACTGTTGATGGAGCAAATGGTGAGAAATTGCCTTTGGCGGATGCAGGATTTATGCTATTTGACAGGGACAAGATTGAGGCGTATATAAAGGCAGATTCAGAGCCTGAAAATATAGCCCCTGAAAATAATGAAAACGGGAATAAAAAGAGTGGTATACCGGTAAATGAAGATGAATGTCCTGACTATGGGGCATTTGCTAAGGAGGACTGGGACAGATTTCTTGACGCTGCCGTAGTTCTTAAAGGGAAGGAGACTATAATTTATACAGATGAAAAAGGGCATCTGGAGACTGATATTATAATCCCTTACGGCAATTATGTTCTTGTGGAATATGATGTACCGTTAAACAGCAGCGGCTTCGATTATATTAAAGCAATAGAACCTGTAAATATAAGCTTTCCGGAGGCATGCGAGGAAGGACAATACGAATATAAGCTAAGTCTTAATGATGAGAAACTTAAGGTAAGATTCAATATTGTTAAATATGATGGAGATACATTAATACCTATAGAAGCCAATTCCTGCAGGATAAGGTTGATAAACAAGGAGACGGAAGAAGCTGTTACAGACAGTGCTACAGGTTTTGATTATTTCTCCACTGATGAAAAGGGTTATATCAATATAAACGGCAATATGGAGCCGGGAGTATATTATCTTGAGGAACTGGAAGCCCCGGAGGGGTACGCCCTGCTTGAAGAGAAGATGCTTATCCGTGTGAGAGTAGTTGATGGAAAAACGGAAATCGGCATATATGATCAAGATAAGGAAGATTACGTGGACGAGGTGAGCACTGGATCAGTTGATCTCACAGGAGATGAAGTGAGTCCCGGGGATGGGGTGGTTGAGCAAAATGGAGCTGAGCCCGAGATACATATTTACAATGTCAGGTACAAATTGGATATCAGAAAGATTGATGATGCAGGTGAGCCGGTGGAAAATGCAGTGCTGGGATTATATCCGTATGCGGGCAATAGTGAGGATATAAAAGATGCCGATAATGTAAAAGGGGATGATAATACAAAAAATGATGATAATATAAAAGATTCTGAAAATACCAATGATGTTAACCATAAAATATTTATGTATACTAACTATGAAGAACTTAGTAATGTTAGTCTAAAAGATGATCACCTGGAGATAATTACCGGTACAGAGAAAACGGAAATATCCGGACTTCCTGCGGGAACATATATACTAAAAGAGATAAAAGCACCGGATGGTTACATGAAAAGTGAGGATATAGTAATAAATATAGGAAATGATAAGACACAGGAAACAATCACTTCCGGACAAATTGAATATTCAGATGGTAGCATTATAGTAAATATGGTGGATGTTAGATGTGGAAGGATAACACTTAATAAAACCGGAGATTTATTTACAGATTTCAAAAAAGAAAAAGGAAATGAGGGTGAATATTACAGGCTTATAACATCAAAATTACCTTTAGGTGGTGCGGTATTTGGTATTTTTGACAGTGAACATAATAAAATATGCGAGATAACCAGCGGAGACGATGGCACATGCACCAGCGACTATCTGCCATACGGCGAGTACTATATAAAGGAATTGGCTGCTCCTGATGGATATATTGCAAATGACATGGAAATACCTGTCTCATTATATGAAGAGTGCGTAGATTTAAGCCAGACAGCGGATATATACAATGAGTACAGAACCATAAATATAAGTCTTGAAAAGAAGATAATTGGCGAATCCGGGGATAAGATGCCATTAAAGGGTGCAGTATTTGCAGTGTATAATGAAAATGAAATAAATATCTCAGGCAAAGAAATCCCTAAGGAGTCATGCCTTGGTTTCATAACCACGGATGATAAAGGAAAGGGAATATATTCAGGAAAACTTCCGGTGGGCAGTTATTATGTGAAAGAAGTCAAGACATTGGATGGCTATGTCCTTGATACATATAAATATCAGGTCAACTATGATGGAAACTCAGACGGAATTTTTGTACTGAATAATGGCAATGATATCATGAATTACAGCTCCGGCGGTAAATTATGTATAAACAAGCTTGACGCTCAGGGGGATACTTATCTTAAAGGTGCGGAATTTACCGTATATAACAAGGAAAATGACAAGAAGGTTCTTACACTGATAACGGATGATAAAGGATATGCCGAGGCAAATATTCCTAATGGAGACTATTATATGGTGGAGACAAAATCTCCGGAAGGTTATATAAAAGATGAAACCAGACAGGAGTTCACCATCGATAACGACAATACAACCGCCTATTACAATATGAAGAATGACAGGAAGGTTAAGCTTGGTGTAAATGAGATCTGGTATATTGCGGCAAGTCTCGGTTCAATATTTATCATAATTATGTTTATGCTCTATGTGTTCGTCATAAGCAGAAAGAAAAATGTGGTCAGAAAAAATGAAGAAAAATAATGCTGAAAACCATCTGCACGTTGCATGTTTTATAATAGGAACGATATTTCTTATCATAGGAGCAGTGACAATCTATAATTTGATCAGGATAAAAAGATACAATGATCTAAACAGTGAACTATGCGATATGTATATGTCAGAATGTGATAAAGATACAGAAAAAAATAGCCCTAATAGCGTAAACTTCGGTGGGAGAGACCTGAAAGAGGGCAGTAGTAGAACCACAGTGGATGATAATACCGGTATTGGTAATGATATTTGTGCAGGTAATGCTGCCGGTGCTTATGTATATAATATGGGTAATTCTCCAGGTACTTCATTATCCGATGAAAATGGAACAGGTGGTACTGATCATACCGGCATAAATACAGAAGATATCGACTCAATTCTTATGATAAAAAAGATAGATCTTGAAATGCCTGTATTTAATGGTTCAAAAAGATTTGAGTACTTGGACAGATTTTTTCTCATAACCGGATATAGTAAAAATGAATATGGTAACGGAAATTATTACATATTCGGACACCAGTCAAGAACCTTCGGATATTCTTTAAACCGACTTAATTCCCTAAGTTATGGGGATGAAATTCTTATTTACAAATCCGGAGAATATCATACATATTATGTTGAGTCCATAACTAAAACTCAGGAAATGAGCATTGACAGGAACACATCTGAAACAACAGACTCAATAATAATCTATACCTGTGACAAATCCAAGGCAGCAAACAAACCCTATATAAAACTATGTGCAGGCAGGAAAAATAAATAATTAATGTAGTCCAAATAATAAAAACATAAATATAATATGGTTTTAAATAATTCTTCAAAGGCTCATATAGTTATAAAGCAATAAAAAATGCATAGATCCCGTATATTCATGTATACCCGGTGATTTATGCATTTTTCTTTGCAAAATTTATACAAACAATCTCAACATAAATAACAATATTCATCAGATGTCCCTAACAATTTGATTATGAAATCCGAAACAGTAGTGGATGTGGAAAGTGTTGATAGTGATTTGTTATATTTATTGCTTCAACACATCTATTCGCAAAACCCAGGTTTTACGAAAAAATATGTTGCAAACTGTGGACAGAGCTGATACTATATGAGTAAATGGTATTTTCAAGCCCCGAAAGTGGCTGAAAGCCTTGAAAATAAAGGATTTGTCAAAAATAGAAAAAGCCACCTGCAATTACAAAACAATCAATTTATAATTGTTTAAGCAGATAAATTACATTACAAAAGTCAGATCATAATTTATAATATTGATGTATGATATAGATTATAGAATAATTATTTTGGAGGTATAAACAATGGCCAGATCATACAGCGACCAGGTAAATGACAACAATATTTTGCTCATACGGCAGATACTTGCTGAGCTGCCACCATACGTTAAAATATTTATCAGAGGTATCGAACCTACTACGGCTTCAAGAACCCGTGTGGGCTATTGCCGTGATCTGAAATCCTTTTATGAGTTTCTGGTCACTTCTAATCCTTATTTTAAGGATCGTGGTTTAAGCGAAATATCCCTTGAGGACCTGTCTAATCTCCAGGCTGAGGACATTGAGGAATACCTGGAATATTTGAAATATTATAAGAAAAACGGACGTGTATACACAAACGGCGAACGTGCCATTAAAAGGAAATTATCAGCCTTAAGGACATTTTATGCGTATTTGTATAAGAATGACAAGGTAACGGCAAATCCAGCTGAAAAGGTTGATATGCCTAAGATACATAAAAAGGCCATAATCCGTATGGATACCAACGAAGTCGCTGAATTTCTGGATGCGGTTGAATATGGAAATAAATTATCTGAAAGGCAGCAATTATATCATAAAAAGACCCAGAAAAGGGATCTCGCCCTGCTTACTCTTATGCTTGGTACCGGGATCCGTGTGTCTGAGTGCGTTGGAATTGATATAAATGACATAGACTTCAATAACAGCCGTATAAAAATTGTCAGAAAAGGTGGCTATGAGTCATTTGTTTATTTCAGTGATGAAGTTGCTGAAGCTTTGCTTGATTATCTTGATGAAAGAAAGCATATTACTGCCCTTTCCGGCCATGAAAATGCATTTTTCCTTTCAAGCCAGTTAAGGCGTATATCCGTAAGATCCGTTGAAAATCTTGTGAAAAAGTATTCAGCAGGTGTAACCCCTATGAAACATATTACACCTCATAAATTAAGGAGTACTTATGGCACTGAATTATATAAGGAAACCGGGGACATATATCTTGTGGCAGATGTGTTGGGACACAGTGATGTAAACACCACCAAGAAGCACTATGCGGATATTGATGAGGAGCGACGCAGGTATGCCAAGGACAAGGTACAGCTCAGAGAAAAATTTGATCACAACTAATGTCACAAGAATAACATAAAACACCAATCACCATTATGTCTTAGAATCCTCTAAATATACCATACATTTATTAACATCTTTTGGGGAATAAAAAACCGGGATTTTCTTCTTTATAAATAATTCTTTGTCACTTTGGAGCATATTGTCTAACTCCGGTTCTATTCCTTCTTCGTAATCTCCATAATGCCCTATCGTGAAGAGACACTCGTGTTCAATATTATCTTTTGTTTTGAATATAATATGAGCTTCTGTGTAGGGCTGGTCATAATCATTAGTTAAAGTTACATCCTCAATGATTCCCTCGACCAGATTCCATTTTATAATCATGAAAACTCGATTGACCAAATAGATGATAGGAATAAAGGCAAAGAGAGCAACTAAAAAAAGCCATCTATAAAAAAGTCCGGCAATTATTCCGGAGATGGCTATTATAATCACCGTGATCATACATCTTTTAAATGTCCTTTTTAGTACCTTATTTTTATATTTATGACCATCCATTTTCTCTCAGCTTTCCAAATAATTGCAAATCAAGATAGTTTGCTTATTTTCAAACTCAACACCTCAATTATACCTTATATAGACAGATTTGCATATTCATTTCTTATCCAACACATTGTTTATTAATTGATTTACTGTAAATATATTATGTAAACTCATATTACACAAAAACAAATACCCCATAACAAAGAAAAAGGTACTTGAATTAACAAGTACCTTTTTTCTTAACATGCCAAACCCCAACATGTTTATATTATTTGTTATCATCATTTTATAATTGTCCTATTTATTATGCCTTCTTACATCGATCATAACCTATTACAGATCATTTATTACTTAGTAAGCTCAGCAACTACCTGATTGATAACCTTGCCGTCAGCCTTGCCCTTTAACTCAGGCATAACAGCCTTCATGATCTGACCTTTATTCTTGGTGGCAAGGACATCTGAGAATTTCTCCTGTAGAATTGCGGAAACATCCTCTGCTGAAAGCATTTTAGGGGCAAATTCACTCATGATCTCATAGCGTTTCCTGTACTCCTCAAGAAGCTCTGTACGATCAGCAGGGCATGTATCAATCTGCTCTCTTACTGACTTGATCTCCTTTAAGATGGCTTCATTTGCCATTTCATCAGGAATATCATCACGGCAGCCTGCGTCTATACCCTTTTTCTTAACGGCAGAGACAAGATCTGCAATGGAGTCCTTTCTGAATTTATCCTTTGCCTTCATGGCAGCGATCATTGCGTCCTGTAATTCCTTAAGTTTCATTTTCTATCGTCTCCTCGAATATAATTTATTGGATTTTAGCAGCGTCACAGATCATCTGAACTGTACGTTCCTTACTAAATGCACTGGTGTTGATACAGAGGTCATAGCCCTTCATCTCGCCCCAGCGTTTTGATGTATAATAATTATAATACGAAGCTCTTGATTTGTCTTCCTTTTTAATGAGATCTTTTGCCTTTGCCTCAGTTAAATTATATTTTTCTGAGATCCTCTTTACTCTGTTTTCGATATCTGAATATATAAATACATTAAGTACATTCGGAGTATCCTTTAAAGCATAATCTGCACAACGACCTACAAATACACATGAACCATTGTCGTTTGCAAGCTTTTTAATGGTATCAAAGGCTGCAAGGAAAACTTTGTGGTTTATAGGCAGCTCCCCATTTGAATTAAATCCGAGAGAATATGGATCCATCACCAGGGAATAAAGAAAGCTGTTTGTAGGCTTCTCGTCAAAGCTGTCAAATAACTCCTCACATATTCCGCTTGCCTTGGCTGCTTCCTTAAGAAGCTCCTTGTCATAGAAAGGTACACCAAGTCTCTTGGATATCTCTTCTCCTATCTCCTTACCACCGCTTCCGAATTGTCTTCCTATTGTAATGATCTTAGTATTGCTCATGATAACTACCTCCTTTTTGGTACATCAGACCGCTTGAATTTGCTTTACCCCATATCTGTGTCATGAATACAATAACCACAATGGTGTGAAGTGATTTTTATTATATATTATGTATAAAATATAATAAAAACTATAGATAAATTATAACATTTCAACAAAAAATAGTAAACATAAAACATTGTTAAATATTTACAAAATATCCAACATTCTCTTGCTTTATGCTTACTATCTATATCTACGATAAAAAATTTAACACACTTATTGTCCGTTTGCTCATTATTAATATCATTATATGAATATCCATCTGATAACCGGTTATCTAGAATCCCCTGAGATTGACAAGGAGTTTGTTAAAATACTCCGGAAGCTCTGACTTAAATTCCACATACTCTCCGGTTGTAGGATGTATAAATCCAAGAACACCGGCATGTAGGGTCTGACCTGTAAGCTTGAATGGACAGTTGGCAGGCCCATATACATCATCACCAAGTATAGGATGGTGTATTGACGCCATATGCACCCTTATCTGGTGGGTACGTCCTGTTTCAAGCTGACATTCTATAAAGGCATACTTATTATTGCCAAGTCTTTCAAGAACCTTGTAATGAGTTACGGCGTCTCTTCCGTTTTTGTAATTTATCGCCATTTTCTTACGATCCTTAGGATGTCGTCCTATAGGCAGGTTCACAGTGCCCTCGTCTTCACTTATATTATTGCACACAATGGCATAATACTTTCTGGTGATGGAATGAACCTTAAGTTGCTCAGAAAGGGATTTATGAGCCTTGTCGTTCTTGCAGACCACAAGTATACCGGTGGTATTCATGTCGATCCTGTGGACTATGCCCGGTCTGAACTCGCCGTTGATGGATGACAGCCCTTCCTTGCCGAAATGGTACATAAGAGCATTTACAAGGGTTCCGGTAGCATGTCCCGGTGCCGGGTGAACTACCATGCCCTTAGGTTTATTCACTATGATTATATCGTCATCCTCATACACTATATCAAGAGGGATGTCTTCCGGAATTATATCTGTCTGTTCCACGTCCGGAACCGTTATGTTTATAAGATCTCCAAGACTTACCTTGGCACTTGGTTTTATGACCCTGCCGTTACAGGTGATCAGACGGTCGTCAAAGAGCTTCCTGACAAATGACCTGGAATACTCCTCAAAATAATCCGAAATGGCTTTATCGGCCCTTTTATCGCTCCAGGAAGCGTCTGCCTCAAGATTATAATATTCCATATATTTTATCCTTATTCTATCTTGATCTGAATTTATACCGTACAGTGTTTGTTCAATACATATTTACGCTGGCCGGTATTCATAAAAACTGATATTATTTATCTGTGTTGTCATTGACCTTGCTTTTTTTTTCTGCATTATCGTCTTTATCCACATCGCCGTTTTTTCTTAAGGCTGCGAAGTCATCATCATTATATTTAAACAGTATAAGTATCATTCCGATGATAACACTGCAGGTAACATATATGTCAGCCACATTAAATACAGGGAAATGTATCAGCTTGAAATCAAACATATCAACAACATATCCCTTTGTAAATCTGTCTATCATATTGCCGATGGCTCCTGATGCAAGAAATACCATAAGTACTCTTAATGGCTTGAATATGTCTTTCTTAAGGAAAACAACGTATGCCATGATCACTGCTACCAGGATCACGGCAGTTACGGATAACAGCATTACCGTCTTTCCTGAGAAGCTGCTCCAGGCTGCTCCTTCATTTACAACATATGTGATGTGGAACACGTTCTTTATTACAGGTGTTGTTTCGCCAACCTTAAAATTTGAATCAATATATTTCTTCACTGCCTGATCAAGAAAAATCAGCAGGATCATGGAGATAAATGCCATAACTCCATTGACAATTTTTTTAGTATTCTTCATAGTCCGGTATCCTCATAAAACAGCACTTAAAAAGCATTTTAAAAAATGTCGCCTTTAAAGCATTGCTTTTCATAATATTTGTTACTTTGATACAGATTCATTAAGAGCTGCGATCATGTCAGACTCTGACACATTCATGTCTATGTATGCATTACCTATGCTGTGCAGCAGTATGAATTTTATGCTGTCACCTACCATTTTTTTATCATTCTTGGTATATCTTACAATTTCGTTTACATCAATATCAGCCGGAAGAAGGTCAAATCCAAATGTCTTAAACGCCTCAACTATTGAATGGTACTGATTCATATCAATACAGTTCTTCTTATAAGAAATATACGCTGCAAGAATACATCCGATACCTACACAGGCACCGTGACTCATGGTGAAATTCATGTATTTCTCAATGGCATGTCCCAGGGTGTGACCGAAATTAAGAAGTGCTCTCTCTCCTTTCTCGGTAGGATCCGTTTCAACTACCATCCGCTTTATGTTACAGCTTACCTTTATCATATGAAGAAGCTTGTCGGGAACGCGTTCCTTGATGGCTTCGGCATTGGCTATCATCCAGTTAAAGTACTCTTCATCCTTTATGAGACCGTGCTTGATAATCTCCCCCATGCCCGATATGAACTGGGTATTGTCCAGAGTCCTGATGGTGGAAATATTTATATATACAAGCTTAGGCATATGGAATGCTCCAACCATATTTTTGTATGAATCAAAGTCAACGCCTGTCTTACCGCCGATACTGCTGTCTACCTGTGACAACAGAGTGGTAGGAATCTGAATGAAATCTATACCCCTTAAATAGGTTGCAGCGGCAAATCCGGTTATGTCTCCGGTGACACCGCCACCCAGAGCAACAAGCATATCCTTTCGGTCAAAATGAGCCTTGATAAGTTCCTCATAAATATATTTGACAGTATCAAGATTTTTGTTTTCCTCTCCTGCTTTGAATATTATGGATATAAGTTCTTTGCATTTTCCCTTTAACTGCTCCTTCACTATATCAAGGTAAAGAGGCGCTACAGTGGTTTCTGTAACAATACATACCCTTTTATCAGCAATTCCCTGTCCGGCTAAAAGCTCAGGCAGGGAATTAAAATCATCTGCAAAGACTATATCATATATAGGTTTTTTGTCCATGTGGACCGTCAACTTATCTAACATGACATACTCCTTTATATTTTATTAATCATTATTCGTGAATTTGAATGGATCTACAAATGATCCACCACCAAGGTTCTTGGTGTATACAGAAGAGTCACTGGTAACACTTCCGCTACTCATTCCGCCAAGTGTGGAATCTCCCATGGCAGAACCACTGCCGCCGCCTAATGAAGATTCTTCACGACCTTGTGGATCACCAGAGAAAGCAGCAAATTTATCTTCTGAACTCATCCCTTTAGAACTGTCAGGCGTTCCGTAAGATGCACCGGCATATTCGTTACTATATTTCATTACATCGGAGAAATCCACACCAAGCTCCTCATTGATAGGATTTTCTGCCAGGAAACGTAAGTGGGCATCCATCATATTCTTAAACGAGGCAGCATAATCTCTGTACTGCTGTTTAATGGATTCAATGCTTCCCTCAATTCTGTCAAGCTCCTCCTTGGCCTCATGAACAATGCTGTTGGCTTTTAGCTTTGCATCATTTTCAATAAGCCTTGCTTTGTCACTGGCATTCTTCGCTGATTCCTCAGCATTTTTTTCTGCCAGCATAAGAGACTTTTGAAGCTTGGATTCTGTTGTTCTGTAATGAACCAATGTATCTGTAAGAGTTTTTACCTGATTTGTAAGTTCTGCGTTAGACTTATATAAATCCGTGTAGCTGTGTACTACAATATCAAAGAAAGAATCAACATCCTTCCTTGCATAACCCATACCCTGCTTAAATTTTTTCTGTTGTAAATCTACAGGTGTAAGCATTTTTATTCCTCCTCCTGGTATACATGACTCCCCCATGTCTTATATATTATAAGTATAAACCAATCTTAGTAGTAACCACCTACAGATGGAGCATTAAGTGAAGCAGAAGCTTCATTTAATATTTCATCTCTAATATCCCCTGAAACATCAATGTTGTTTGGTGCTGCGATAAATATACTTCCTGAGATAGCCTGAAGTGTTCCGTCAACTGCGTAGCAGGCTCCGGCAACGAAATCAATGATTCTCTGGGCTGTATTAACCTCAAGACCCTCAACATTAAGGACGATGGTCATATCCTCCTTAAGATGTACTACAACATCCTGTGCGTCATCAAATTCCTCAGGCTTTACAACCTTAACTGTATGTATTGAATTTACATTTCGTCTATTATTTATTGAGACAACATTATTACGTGAAACTGTTGGTGCAGACTGTGGTCTCTCAGGCTTTGCCTGTGTCTTCCTAAATGCAGATGTAAGTGATGAAGCAGGCTTTGATGTATATGTCTTTGCTGGCTTTACTTCTTCCTCTTCCTCGAAGTCGTCATCATCGTCATAGTCCTCGTCAAGGTCATCATCATCATCGTATTCTTCATCTTCGTCAAATAAGTCATCATCATACTCGTCTTCTGTATCATTTAACTTAAAGAAATCCAGAAAACTCTTCTTACTATGCTTTGCCATTGTTATCTCCTTTATGATAAGTTATAGTTTCTTGCGCCGAATATGCCGGTTCCAACTCTAACAAGCGTTGCACCTTCCTCCACCGCAACAACATAATCATTTGTCATACCCATTGATAAGACACTCATATCGATATTATCAATGTTTTTAGAGGCTATGTCAAGGGATAAATCCCTTAATGTTCTAAAATAAACACGATTATCCTCAGGGTTTTCCACAAATGGGGCAATAGTCATAAGTCCCTTTACCTTTACATGAGGCAGATCCTTTATCTGCTCAATAAGCGGAAGGACTTCTTCACATCTTACGCCAAACTTGGTCTCTTCCTCAGCAACATTTACTTCAATAAGTATGTTGGCTGTTACATTTCTTTTGACTGCTTCCTTTTCAATGGTCTTTGCCAGATTAAAGGAATCTACAGAGTGGATGAGACATGCCTTGTCAACTATGTATTTAACCTTGTTTGTCTGAAGGTGTCCTATAAGATGCCAGTTTACAGGCGTTGATACCTTCTCATATTTGTCAACCATTTCCTGGACCTTGTTCTCTCCGAAATCACGGGTATCCGTGGTGGCGATAACCTCTTCGATGTCGGATAATGGTTTTGTCTTACTTACTGCAATAAGAGTTACCTCTTCAGGATTTCTTCCTGCCCTTTCACAGGCAAGTTCTATGTTCTTTCTGACAACAGCAATATTGTCCTTTAACATTTTATCATCTCCTTTGGGATTGTTGATTTTTCCTGTACAGAGTCATCAATATATTACCTGATTTTCAACTACTGTCTTATAATCAAGGACGATCCTGTCGTAGGCTGCTATTCCATGGGCGGTACCCTCCTCTATTATGGAGTAATCATCACCGTTTACAGTAACTACTATCCTTCTGAATGACGCTGTTCCCTGGGTTACGCAGTATACACCGGGCATGTCATATCTCTGACATGTAGTGACTGCAAACGTATCATTGGTGTCATTTTCTATAAGGACTGCGTCCGTATCCATATCGTCAGGATTCACATAGCAGTAGTCGTCATCTGTATAATATATGGTAGGGGAGATAAGCTTACTAGTTATCTCACCTGTGTCTGTCATAACCTTCTGGTTGAAGTATATTTCATCAGTATCTCCCTTGCCTGCCGTAAGATAGCTCTTAGGAATCATATATACCTGCTTGGTAAGTATTGATGAGTTAGGAATCTTAAGACCCTTTGTTTCACTGAACGAAAAGCTTACGTTAACGTACCTGTCAGATACATACTGTGCCAGATACCTTGTCATATTAAGTACTACAAATTTGCCGTTATCATTTGACACGAGATCATAGGAAGCTCTGTATTTCTTCGCCGAATCATCTATTGTAAATCTTAAGGTATCATTCTCATAGGATTCAATCTTGGTATACTCATCATCGGTAAGCTCTACAACAATCTGCCAGTCCTCACCGTCGATGATTTTATATACAGGTTCACCTACACCGATTATCTCACCGGTCTTAAGGGATTTCTTTTCATAGACTGTCTTATCAAAGCTCTCTGAGGTGAGATCATTTACGGTAGTGTCCTCAAATCCATCCTCAAAATATGTAACAATACCGCTTATATCGGATTTTACCGCAGCAAAAGTACTGTCAAATGAATTATCACTTGACAACTGGGCAAGAGCCATATCCTCATATATTTCAAGCACCTTATTGTCCAGGTTATTTTTAAAGTCATACACATCAGAGAAGTTGGATTCAGAAAAACCTGCCTTAAACATGGTAATCTGATCGGTTATATCCTTCTTCTCGGTTTCCGAAAGGGAATAGCCGTCTCCGTTCTGGGCTTCATAGAGGGCATCATGCATGGAACCTGTCTCATCTATGGAGTACACATTGGAGTTCTTGGATACCTTCTCACCGTTTCTGATGTAATAGCATACATAACCTGAGCTTGTACTGGTTTTTAGTTTTTCATTTCTCAATATAATGCCGGTCTTCTTGAAATCAGTATCATAAGAGCTCTCTTCAACCTGAAATACACCTGTGTCCACATTATTAACGGACATTATAATGCGAATCAGCATGTACACGAACATGATCGAAAAGAGGTAAAAGCCAAAGCCTATCTGTATAGGTTTCTTTTTACGTTTCTTTCTTTTTATAGGGACACCCATAATACTCTCCCATTAAAAAAATTTTAAAAAATTAAGCAAATCATATATTACAGAGCTGCAATGATATTTTCTGTATACTTCTCGGGAATTGTAGAAACATCCGTGGCAAAGCATATAACAAATTCAATCTCATATTTGTCTGAGATTGCCTTAACTTTGTCAAGAGCTTCTTCCACAGTTGTCTTATCTGAATATACGATAGTTGTGAAATTATCAATATAGATCTTCTCAATATTCTTATCCTGGGATATTATTCCAAGAATAAATCCAATAAACATATCAAGAGCTTCAATGTTATAGTTTGAACAGTTGATCATATTTACACGATTGGATAGTTCGTATAAATGCTTATTGTTGTTGTCAATAAATACTACAGAACCTGCAACAACCTTTACATCATTGTTTACCTTCTCAATAAGAACCTTTGTTTTTCCTTTTCCCTTGTCACCAGTAATAATTTCTAACATAGTGTCCTCCTCGTAAGTGCTTTTTTATTTTGATGTTTTAATTAAGTCAGTAATATGTCCGTACAGTGCATCTCGATCAACATTTCCGGCGCATACTGCGAAAAACTTGTCTCCTGTAGAGTTATTTACAAATTCCACGATAAGACAGTGACCTGCCTGCATGGTGGTTCCTGATTTCCATGAACCTATGGAGAAACCTGAAGGAAGCTGATATTCTCCTGTCATAAATCCGTTTGTAGGCTCAAGCTCCTCGCTGCAACTGTTTCCTGAAGGATCCTTATACTGGAAGGTATAGGATGATGTGGAGTCAATTACATATGCAAGATCGTGGGATGTAAATTCCTTAAATATAAGATAAAGATCATAGGCGGTTGTGTAGTGCCCATCATCATGGAGACCGTGTGGATTTTTGTAGTGGGTGTTGGTGGCACCGAGCTCCTTTGCCCTGGTATTCATTGCCTCAACAAATGCCGATTCACTTCCGCTTACAAGCTCGCTTAAGATTACGGCACAGTCATTGTAGGATGATATAAGAAGTCCGTAGAGAAGATCCTTGACGGTTGTCTTGCAGCCCACGGTAAGGGGACTGGCAACAGCACCCCAGTCATCGAAGGTTACGGTACGGTCAAGTGTCACCTCATCATCAAGAGATAAGGTTCCTGCTTCAATGCTCTCTATAACAAGAAGTCCCGTCATGAGCTTGGTCATGCTGGCAGGGTAGATAAGCTTATGGACATCCTTAACAACCTCCGGAGTATTGGTGGTGTCATTTATAAGTAATGTAGAATATGTATCGCTGTATTTGCTGTCATTTAATTCTGAATCATACTTCACCACTGCATACTTATCGGACATCATGGTGATGTCTGAGGTAGGCATGTCATTCTGGACAGACACCTTAAGCTGCTTTGAAGCAGAATAATCAGGTGCGGCACATCCGCTGAAGCATAAAACGGCAGCTAAAAATATTGTAATTATCTTGGATGTATTCTTCATAACAAGTTCTCTCCGGGTATATTATTTATAAAACTCACGCCAGTCAAGATCACCTCTGTCCAGAGCAAGGATAAGAAGCTCTGCAGTGGCAAGGTTGGTGGCAAGGGGGATATTATGTGTATCACATAATGTGAAGATATTATTTATGTCAGGCTCATGCATCTTCGGATGAAGGGGATCCCTTAAGAATATGACCATATCAATGTCATTGTTCTCTATCTGGGCACCGAGCTGTTTCTCACCCCCAAGATGACCCGCTATATATTTATGGACGGTAAGGTTTGTAACCTCCTCTATAAGACGTCCTGTTGTTCCTGTGGCATACAATTCATTTTTGCTAAGAATACCTTTATATGCTATACAAAAGTTCTGCATAAGTTTTTTCTTGGCATCATGGGCAATTAAACCAATATTCATAGGTACCTCCTCATTCTCTGTGTATCATCAAGCAATCTGCTGTATATCAATAATTTTTTTTCTGTAGATTAACATTCATTACCAGCCCGATTCCTATACAGATACTAAGCAATGAACTGAGTCCGTAGCTGATAAACGGAAGCGGTATACCGGTATTTGGAAGTAATGCGGTCGCAACACCGATATTTATAAATGTCTGGAAGGCAAGCAGTGATGCTATACCTGTTGCAATGTACATTCCTTTCTGATTGCTGGCACGCCTAGCAACCCTTATACATTGTAACACTATAAGCAATAAAATTGCAATAATAATAACACTTCCCACGAAACCAACCTCTTCTCCTATGGCAGAGAATATGAAGTCAGTCTGCTGCTCTGAAATAAGATTTGTATCCTTAACAGTGGCGGCATCGGTATTGTTGAAGCCTTTGCCGGTAAGCTGTCCCGAACCTATGGCCATTACCGAGTTATCCTGCTGATCTGTGGATGAACCATATTCACTTCCGTACAGATGCCCGAGGATACGGTTTATCATGTAGTCGTTAAGAAACTGAGGCAGGTTATCCTGCTGAATATACCATAAAAATCCTGCCAGTGAAGGAACTAATATCAGTACCATGATACCAATAAGCTTAAGGCTTAAGCCTCCTACAAATATAACTATAAACAGTGTAAACAGAAGACATAATGTGGTTGAAAGGTCTGGTTCAATAAATATCAGGGCTGCAGGAACTGCAATAAATGCCGCAAGCTTCATAAGGCATTTAAAGGTGTTTAGCTCGTCATGATGTTTGTCCAGGAACACTGCAACACAGACTATCATGATGATCTTTGAGAACTCTGATGGCTGCAGGGTCAGACCTCCGATATATATCCATCTGCTGGCACCGTAGGATGTATCTGCACCAAAGCCTATGAGCTTAACAAGTATGAGCAGTACCAGGTTGATACCATAGAGGATCATATAGTATTTGCATATAAAGTTATAATCAATAAGGGAGACAACTATAAGTGCTGTTATACACAGTCCCACACCTATAAGCTGTTTGGTCATGTATGTAATATCTACACTTAATATGGTAAGGGTGCCGAGGGCTATGGCAGCCATTACAAGAAAAAGCAGCTTGAAATTATAATTCTTAAGCATGTATTTTCTGTCTTCCATATATTTTTCTTCTCTTCTGTTATGTATAAATTTCATTGTTATGCATTCTTCCTTCGAAATAATCTGAAAAACGGGTTACGCCTTGAGGCAAGATAATAATCATCAAATGCTATGGACTCTCCCATTATCCTTTTTGCTATATTCATAAATTCTATACCTGAGAAATTGGACTGACCTACAATAGGCTCTCCGGCATTGGTGGATATGACGATCTGGTCATCATCAGGCAGTACTCCGATAAGGTTTAAAGCAAGTATGGAGGCTACATCATCAACGGTCATCATGTCTCCGTGCTCTATCATATCGAAATGTACTCTGTTCACCACCAGGTCTATACGGGATATCTCATATGCCTCAAGCAATCCTACCACACGGTCTGCATCTCTTATTGCAGATACTGATGGGGTCGTTACCACTATGGCTCTGTCTGCGGGCGCAATGGCATTCTTAAAACCCTGCTCTATACCCGCAGGGCAGTCAAGGATTATATAGTCAAATTCGTTTCTCAGATTGTCAACAAATTTTACAAGCTGTTCGGGCATAATGCTTGTCTTATCCTTGGTCTGGGCACAGGGCAGTAAAAAAAGATCGGGTATGTATCTGTCCTTTATTAAAGCTTGCTTATAACGGCAGTTTCCTTCAATGACATCCACCAGGTTGTATACAACTCTATTCTCAAGCCCCATTACTACATCCAGATTTCTAAGCCCTATATCTGTATCAATAAGCAGAACTTTGTTTCGCAGCATGGCAAGACCGGTTCCCATATTTGCCGTGGTGGTGGTCTTTCCTACACCGCCCTTTCCGGAGGTTACAACTATTACTTCACACATATTATTTCACCCTTTCAAATACATTAGTCATACTTTCAATCCTTAATGATCTTATCAGGTGTATAATGCTCTAAAGAATATTTTATCGTTTTTAAGTACCGCAACGGCGGCTCTGTCCCAGGGATCGTAACGGCCGTCCCCGTATCTTCTGTACCTTCCGATCTGGACTATCTCAGGTCTCATACTTAAGGCTGCGATATACCTGTCTCTTTTTCTGTCGAGACCTGCTATGGCAAGCCCCTTAAGTTCCCCAACAATAATTATGTTTTTCAGGGTTGTAACTCTTGCACCGGCTTCAACATTTCCTATGAGCACAACGGATTTGTGGGTTTCAAGCACATCTCCCTCCGACATATTTCCATGAAAGTAAAGGACATCCTTTCTTTCTGTTACAAATAAAGCCGAAGGGGCTGTATCCTTCCTGATCTCCGGAAGCTTGCTCTCTACCGGTACAGGCTCTTTTTTTAACTTGTATTGTATAAAGTGTGTATTTATACAATCTAATGAATTTAACGAATCAATAAGCCAGGTTTTTTGAAGTTCATTAAGGTCCGCTCCGATAAACCTGATACTTATGTTTCCACATTTTGAAAAAAGTTCCGCTGACATGGTAAAGCGTTTAACGGTAAGTCTGTATATCCGGAGAAAATCCATTTCTCCAGGTAGCTGTACTATAAGTCCATTGGCATCAGCTTTTATTTTTACTGGATTATCCACTGGTATCTGCTCCTATAAAATATTCTTTCTTTCCTTAAGAAAGCTTATCGTAAGTAGCCTTGTGGTATTGGACTTATTAGTCAGACATCTGGTTGTCACCGGTAACAGTCATGTTTTCAAGGGCGTCAGGATCATACATATAAGCATAGACCATGGCGGCAAGCTCCTCTGCATTACCTGATGAGTATCCGTTAGGTATTACAGCTGTAACGCATACCTTAGGATTGCTGTATGGTGCGAAGGATATAAACAGGGCGTGGTTTGGTCTTGTTTTGTCCTCCTGTGCAGTACCGGTCTTACCGGCAACCTCAACATTTATCTTGTTAATAAGTGCATCCTTATCTGTATGGACAGATACAACCTGTCTCATACCCTGTTTTATTGTTTTCCAGTCAGAGGCCGGAATATCTATCTGGTTATATACTGTGTGCTCATCTTTATATACAGAGTTCCCTTCATTATTCTTTATTTCAGATACAAGGCTTAAGTTGTATACCGTACCTTCATTTGCAACGGCAGTTACATACCTTGCGATCTGGGTTGCGGTATAGTTGTGGTTACCCTGTCCGATGGCTGAACGTATAGCATCAGAATCTGAAATATGGGGATCACTTTCAGGAAGTTCAATCCCTGATGTAGTGTTAAGACCGAACATTTCAGCATACTTCTGTATTATCTTGATACCGGTGGTATTCTTGAAGGTTCCTGTGTCTGAGGTTCCCATTCTGTAGCCCATTTCATAGAAATAATAGTTACAGGATTCCTCTATAGCTCTGGCCATGGCTATATCTCCGTGAGCCATAGGATATATCCAACACTTGGCGGGATCCTCTGTTTTCTCGAATATACCTGTTGCATGTATTGTCTCATCTGCTGTCACAAGATTTTCTTCAAGAGCTGCGACAGAGGTGATTATCTTAAAGGTGGAACCGGGAGCCGTTTTCTGCATGGTTGCTCTGTTGTACATAGGTGTTGTCTTGTCATTTGTAACCTTTGCATAGTAATCAGGATCTATGGTGTTGGTAAGCAGGTTATTGTCATAGCTTGGATAACTTACCATAGCTCTGATCTCACCGGTTGCAGGATCGGTCACAACAATTGATCCTGAACATGGATCCAGTGCAAGCATGGCAGGTGTAATCTCAAGATTTTTGATCTTGTTGTACATAAAATCATAGCTTCCCACAAGACCGCTCTTGAAATTAGCGTAATCTGTATCGCCATTTTCTGTCAGTATACCCTGGTCATACAGCAGATCGATTACATCGGCTCCTGTAATCTGACCAGATAATAACATGTATTTGAATATTAGTTTGTCGAAATCAGTATCATCCTTAAATTCTTCCAGAATGTAGTCTGCAAGAACATCATATATCTCATCTGTATCGTAATAGTTACTGCTGGTGGATATACTGGAGATATCTATGGCACCCTTGCTTATACAGTACTTGAGATAATCATAGGCTGATATAAGCTCATCCGCATAGTTTATATATGTTCTGTCTGTAGATGGAATTATGGTGTTGTCATATATTCCCTTGTTTTTTAACATTACGAATATATATTCCATGTAATCCTTGTACTCATCTGTAAGACCGTTTACAGGAGTATGATTCACCTTGAGGATACTGTCAAGCTGGTTAAGGATATTTGCTTTGGCAGTGCTAAAAGACTGGTATACACTCCTCTCCAGTTCACTGGCGTCAGCAGCAGATAGATTATCAATGCTTATTATGTTATTGTCAAACAGTGCCGCATATACATCCATGATGGTTATGTCATCATCACTTACTGCAAATGTTTCATTTCTCAGATGTGAAAGCAGGATACTCGAGATCTCCTGTTCCAGGGCATTATAGCAGTATTTCTGAAGGTCCGAGTCAATGGTAAGATATATGTCATTGCCCGCTACTGCATCAGTAGAATCGATAACCTCAAGAATCTTTCCCATGTTGTCCACGTACATCTTCTGGGACCCAGTGGTTCCTCTGAGTTGGGATTCAAACTGCTTTTCTATTCCCATTTTTCCTACCACATCACTCATGTCGTACTTATTCTTGTCATCAAGATTCTTATTATACTCATCCATTTCCTCTGACGAGATATTTCCTATATATCCTATTATATGAGCAAAATAAACGGAGTCATTGTATACTCTGTGAGATTCAATGTTCACATTCATTCCGTAGAGCTCGTCCTTGCTTTCGAGTATTGCAGCATAGGTTTCCTTGCTTACATCTGTGGCGATGTCAACGGACATGTATTGTTGATACCTGTTCAGCCATATCTCATATCTTACTGCCAGAATCTTTAGTACATACTCAGGAGAATATACATCATCTACGTCAAATAATTTTGAGCTGCGCATGTAATCATATACATCCTTTGCAGTTGAATTCTTCTGGGCGTCGGTTAGGGAATCAACGGAGCTTGCACCATATACGTTCATAAGGAATGTGTTGAGAGTTGTTCCCGATATGGTGAAGCAAAGGCTGCCGTCATCGTTGAGCTTGATAGGAAGATCAACGGACAGAGAGTCTCCGTTTTGTTCAAGTATCAGGATAGTTTTATATACTATCTGGTTTCTTAACTGGTTCACTGTCATGTCCATCTTCTTGGCGATACTTGTAAGGTCTGTGTCACTTACATAGGAAACAGCGTAGGATGACTCATTGTAGGCAATAAGCTTTCCGTTACAGTCATAAATATTTCCCCTTGAGGGCTCCACCGTTACGGTCTTTACCGACTTGTAGGTGAAGTTATTCTGGTACTTCTTTCCGTTCTTGATCTGAAGATTAAAGAGTCTCAGCACAAGAACAGAAAATAACACGATAAACAGCAAGCTTACGAAGAACAATCTGTGCTTAACGTGTTCAAATATGCTTTCTTTTATATAAATAAGAATTTCTCTGATCATAGTCCACACCATCCTGTAATGATGAAGTCTGAATTACTCCATGCCTTTTTCAAATTTTTTAAGAGTTTTGTTGACAAATACAAAAAACTTAAATACAACGACAGTAAGTATAGCGGTATAAAACATATCGGGTATAACGATATGTTTAAGATATTTAACAAAATCCAGCCTGTTCCTCATAAGGAAGAAAATAAGATAAGTGGAGAAATTAAACAGGAAATCGTCAAATATCATTATTATTACCGGAAGGAGTATGTCATCAACCTGATACAGCCTGTGAAAGAAACCGTTACAGTAGCCTATCAGCATATAGATGAGCATATAAGGCCCGATAATAAAACCGAAGTAGATATCATATAAAAAACCGCAGAAAAAGCCTACAAACATTCCTTCCATTCTTCCGCGCATAAGTCCGAAGGATACCGTCAATATAAGCAGCAGGTTCGGATTTATATTGGCTATTTCTATTAAAGGAAGAAGGGATGTCTGCAGGACGAAACATATAATTATCAATATTCCAAGAACAATTATTCTCTTCAATAGATACACCTTCTAATCAGCAAATTTATTAATCGGTAACATTCTTTTTAGTCTGCAATACAACCAGAACCTCTTCAATATTGGAGAAGTCTGTGGCAGGGATTATATAAGCTCTCTTTGTGAGATTGTTGGAGTCATACTCTATCTTTGAGATATATCCAATGGTGAATCCTGCAAGATACTTGCTTGACACATATGAGGTCACAACCTCGTCACCCTCTTCTATCTCAGCGTCTTTGTCTATATTCTCTGCAATAAGATAGCCGTCCTCGTAATTTGTAAGGCTTCCTGATACATCACATATAGCCTCAGCCGGAAGTACCATGGCATTTACATTTGAAGTGTCATCGATGATGGCTCTTATCTGTGCATAGTCTGTCCCCGCATCTGTTACGATACCGCAGAGACCATTTCCAAATAATACGTTGCAGCCTACAACTACTCCGTCATCAGTTCCCTTGTCTATATAGAATACATCAAACCAGTTGCCTGAATCCTTGGCTATGACCCTGGCGACAGTCTTTTTGTAATCAGGATATTTTGAGTCAAGCTCATACAGGTTTTTAAGACGGTTTAATTCGTAGGAATCCTGCTGATACTGTTTTATCTCTGACTGGTATGACTGGAGCTGCTCCTTAAGGTCGTTGTTCTCAGCCACTACATCCTCATAATTTCTGAAAGCGTCAACCTTCTTCTCAACATAGGTTCCTATGCTGTTGACACCCTTTTGCATAGGTGTGATTATAGCACCTGTAATTCCCTTAAGGGAGGATGAAAGTCCGTCAAAAAACAGCGAAACAACCATCAGTATAACACATAAAATCGTAAGTGCCAGAAGTATATATTTCGGTGGCACATCTATTGGCTTTTTTCTACGTCTCATTTAATATATCCCCGTTCAGCTAAACTTACATAACATCTGTTCCCAAGGATTATATGGTCGGACAGCTTAATTTCAAGCAGACAGCCTGCCTGCTCTATTCTGTCTGTCACCTCCAGATCGGCAGCACTTGGCTCCGGATCTCCCGATGGATGATTATGTAATAAAACAATATATACAGCCTTATATTTCAAGGCTTCGATATACACATCCCTTGAGGATACCAGTGACTGGTTCACCGTCCCCTCGGAAAGTGTTATTTCCTTTATCAGTCTGTGTTTACTGTCAAATAAAAGCAGATACACATACTCCTTCTCAAGATACCTGGTACTCTCCATAAAATAATCGGCAATGGTTGCCGGTGAGTCAAATATCATAAAAGGCTTGAGATTGGCTCTGCTCATTCTCTTTGACAGCTCCGCAATGCACATTATCTGGACAGCCTTAACAGGACCTATCCCAGGTATAGCTACAAGAAGGTTATAATCCAGGTAATTAAGACCTGCTATCCCCTTGTGTACAGGATGGGCATTAAGAAGCCGTTCGCATAACTGCACCACATTGTGTTCCCTGCAGCCGGTTCTTAAAAAGATGGCAAGCAGCTCTGCGTCAGAGAGAGTTTCCACGCCATGATTCCGGCACTTCTCGTAAGGTCTCTCTTCTGAACACATGTCATGAATTGTTAATTTATCCATATGATACCTTTCCGCACGTCTTCTCCAGGCAGGGGTATAACGGATATTTCAAAGAATTAATTTACCATACAATAAGGTTTTTTTCTACCATTTTTTGTAAAGACACAATTATTCCATATTTTGCATGCTGGTAAGTAAGACCGCCCTGGAAGTAGACGGCATAAGGCTCTCTTATAGGCGCATCGGCACTTAACTCGATGGACGAGCCTGAGACAAATGCTCCTGCTGCCATAATTACCGGCGAATCATATCCCGGCATGTCCCACGGAACCGGAGTTACATAGCTGTCCACCGGGGCTGCTGCCTGTATGCCCTCGCAGAAGGCACACACTCTCTCCTCGTTTCCAAGCTCCACAGCCTGGATTATGTCATAACGTGGCTCTGTGCTGTTTGGAACAGACTTAAAGCCAAGCCCCTCGTAGCAGTTTGCAGCAAATATAGCACCCTTTAATGCATTTGCAGTGACAGAAGGTGACAGGAACAATCCCTGGGCAAATGCCCTTGTGTTGTTAAGGGAAGCACCTACCTCCTTACCAAGTCCCGGAGTTGTAAGCCTGTATGAAGCATTCTCCACATACTCCTTCTTCCCGCAGATATATCCGCCTATAGGAGCAAGACCGCCTCCCGGATTTTTAATAAGGGAGCCCACCACCATGTCTGCACCGAAGTCAGAAGGCTCTACCGTCTGGACAAATTCGCCGTAGCAGTTGTCTACCATGCAGATAATGTCCGGATTGATACTCTTCACAAATGAAATAAGCTCACCGATTTTCTCGCAGGAGAAGGTAGGTCTCACGGCATACCCCTTTGAACGCTGTATCTCCACAAGCTTTGTCTTGCCATTTATGGCTTTTCTGATATTGTCGTAGTCGAAGCTTCCGTCAGGAAGAAGGTCAACCTGTCTGTAGCTAACTCCGTACTCTGCAAGGGAACCTCTGGCAGGAGTTATTCCGATGATGCTGTCTAAGGTATCGTAGGGCTTGCCTGCCGGTGCAAGGATTTCATCTCCCGGTCTTAAGTTGCCAAACAGTGCAGTGGCAAGGGCATGGGTTCCGCACACAATCTGGGAACGTACCAGTGCGTCCTCTGTATGGAACACGTCAGCATATATTGCCTCCAGGGCATCCCGTCCCTCATCAGTGTAGCCGTAGCCTGTTGATCCTGCAAAATGAGCCTCGTTAAGTCTGTTATCCTGCATTGCCTTTATGACCTTGATCTGGTTGATCTCACACACCTTATCAATATCCCTGAAGCGTTTCGTCAGCCTTTCTTCTATGCTATCACAATATTCAAGTACTTTTTTGTCAATATTCATACTTGTATAAAAATCAAATAATTCTTTATTCATTATAAATCTTCCTTTTTATCTTATGATCTGCCGTGTCAATAATACATCATTCATATATGAAAGTATAGCATTGTCATCGGCAAATTCATTTTTATTTACCCATATAACATCTCTCTCCCGCTTAAACCAGGTGATCTGTCTTTTGGCAAAATGTCTGGTGTCCCTCTTTAAGATGTACACTGCTTCATCATAGCTGATATCACCGGACAGGTAATCTATGATCTCCTTATAGCCAAGTCCCTGCATGGAAACCATATCTCTTGTGTAGCCCTGATCCATGAGTGCTTTAACCTCATCCACCAGACCATTTTCCAGCATGATATCCACACGTCTGTCTATCCTGTTATAGAGCACATCTCTGCTGTTATTAAGAACAAAATATGCGAAATTGTAAGGGGAGGTTCTTGCCCGCTCCTCTTCATTGTGCTTTGATATCTGCTTTCCCGTCTTTTTATAAAACTCCAGGGCACGTATCACACGCTTTACGTTATTTTCGTGGATGGCGGCAGCAGAATCCGGATCGACAGCCTTAAGCATATCATGGAGCTTTGATACCCCGTAAGCGGAAGCCAGTTCTTCAAGCTCATGTCTGTAGGACATGTCTCCGTCATTTTCATCGAAATTAATGTCATATAACAGTGCCTGGATATAAAAGCCTGTGCCGCCTGTAATGATTGGGATATGATTTCTTGAATATATCTCATCCATGGCAGCAAGGGCATATTTCTTAAATAGCACAACGTTAAAATCCTCAGAGGGGTCAAGGATATCTATAAGATGATGTCTTACTCCATCCATTTCCTCCGGCATGATCTTTGCTGTTCCTATATCCATTTTTTTGTATACCTGCATGGAGTCCGCAGAAATTATCTCTCCGTTTACTTTTTTTGCAAGTAAAAGGGAAAGGTCTGTCTTACCCACTGCGGTAGGTCCTGTAAGTATGATCAAAGGTTTTTTTTCACTCATATTACACGATCCTCTTGAATTTCTTCTCAAGCTCTGCTTCTGTCATGGAGATAAGTGTAGGTCTTCCGTGAGGACAGGTGTATGGATTTTCAAGCTTAAGAAGCTGGTCTATAAGCACGTCGGCTTCCTTGAAGGAGATTTCAGTATTTCCCTTTATGGCTGCTTTACATGCCATTGTTGACAGCTTTGCGATAAAAGCTGTTATTGTAGAATTTTTGTTATTCTCACTTAATTCACCGATGAACTCCAGGAACAGCTCTCTGCCGTCTATGCCGAACAGGTTGGCTGGAACTGATGAAAGCTTGTACTCTCTTCCTCCGAAGCTCTCAATGGTATATCCAAGATTTTCGAAGAATTCCATATTATCGTTTAAGAAGGTGATCTCGTCTGCTGTAAGAGTAACTATTGCCGGTGGCATAAGATACTGAGGGATGGCCTTCTTATTCCTGTAATTGTTCATTAGCTCCTCGAACTTTACCTTTTCGTGGGCTGCATGCTGATCCATGATAAATAATTTCTTATCATATTCAATAAGCCAGAAGGTCTTGAACACCTGACCGATAAGTCTGTGCTTAGGTCTTGCCTCCTCAGACAGCATTTTTGTGCCGAACATATCAAGCTGGCTGTATTTTTTCTCTTTTTCAGGAACCTGTGGCTGAGGGGCTGCAACCTCTGCAGGGGCGGTGGTTTTAGTCTGCGTTGCAGTGCCTTCACCCGCCTGTGTATTGGTCACAGCAATCTCACTTGTGATACGGCTCACATTTACAGAATTATCTTTATCTGTAATATTCTCCTGATCTGCTGATAATGCCGATGTTGCTGGTGTGCTTTCATTAACCGGCTGCGACTGCGATTGCTGTGTTGCCTGCTGGGTCTGTGCCTGCTGTGATACCGGATTGTTTGGTATATTCTGTGGTTGATCCGGTACTCGGTTAAGTATCCTTGCATATGGATTGTTCTCAGGTTTTATTATAGGTTTTATGTTGTAAGGGCTTTCCGGTTCCTTTACGGCAGCAGGCTTTATGCCTATCTGTTCACGGCGCTGCTTCTCGAAAGGCTCCGGTGCAGAACCTGTATTTCTGTGATTTAAGGTCTCAACAGGCTTCTGTTTGCCCGGTGTCACCTCCGGTATAAGCTCTCTGTGAAGCAGTGCTTCCCTTATGGTGTCGTAGGTATAATTGTATATGTCCGACTCGTTCATGAACTTCATTTCCCTCTTTGCCGGGTGGATGTTCACATCTATCTGTGCCGGATCTATCTTGAAATTTAATACTGTGAATGGAAACTTGTGTATCATTACAAATGTCCTGAAGGCGTCTTCTATAGCCTTGGTTATAACAGGATTTTTAACATACCTGTTATTCACATAATAATCCTCAAAGGAACGGTTCCCTCTGGATACCGCAGGCTTTGCAATATAACCTGATATCTCAAGGGTGTTGAATTTCCTGTTTACATCAATAAGGTTTGAGGTAATGTCTCTTCCGTATATGTGATATATAATGTCCTTAAGCTTTCCGTTTCCTGAGGTGAAGAGCTTATTGGTATTATTTGCAGTGAACTTAAAAGAAATCTCGGGATGGGACATACTTATACGACAGATAAGGTCATATATGTATGACATCTCTGTGGTGGGACTCTTCATGAACTTCTTTCTGGCAGGGGTGTTATAGAACAGATTTCTGACTATGATGGTGGTACCATCGGGACAGCCGATCTCCTCATAGGAAACTTCCTTGCCACCGTGTATCTGGTATCTTATTCCGCATACGCTGTCCTTTTCTTTTGTTATAAGCTCCACCTGTCCAACAGAGGCAATAGAAGACAATGCCTCACCTCGAAATCCCAGAGATGACAGCTCAAGAAGATCTTCCACCTTTATGAGCTTACTTGTGGCATGCCTTAAGAAGGCGGTTCTTACCTCATCCCTGTTTATTCCCGATCCATTGTCAGTTATCCTGATAAATGACATTCCGCCGTCCTTTATCTCTATGGTTATGGCGGTGGCTCCCGAGTCAATGGAATTTTCAACTAATTCCTTTACAACGGAGCTGGGTCTTTCTATTACCTCGCCGGCTGCGATCTTGTCAATGGTTATCTGGTCAAGAACATTTATCATTTATTTAGCCTTTCCTGTAATTCATTGAGATAAAGCAGAGCCTTCATAGGTGTCATGTTGCCCAGATCTGCGGTTTTTATCTCCTGTATTATTGCACTTTCGTTAAAATCTGCAAATAATGACATCTGTCCATCTGCTTTATTGTTTTTCTTACTCTTACTGTCAGAAAAATCATTTCTGACCTTTATATCTTTTATCTTTGTATTAATATCTGCGTCAATAAGGGTGTTGCAGATCTCATTTGCACGCTTTATTACAATATCCGGAACTCCTGCCAGCTTGGCAACCTGTATACCATAGCTTCTGTCGGCACCGCCCTTGATTATCTTCCTTAAGAATACTATGTCATCTCCATCCTCCTTGACGGCGATACAGTAGTTGTTCACAGAAGAAAGCTTGCCCTCAAGCTCTGTAAGCTCGTGGTAATGGGTGGCAAATAAGGTCTTTGCACCTAAAAGCTCACTGTTGCTTATGTACTCAACAACTGCCCAGGCAATACTTAATCCGTCATAGGTACTGGTTCCGCGGCCTATCTCATCAAGGATAAGGAGACTGTTCTTAGTGGCGTTTCTTAAGATGTTTGCCACTTCGCTCATCTCCACCATGAAGGTACTCTGACCGGAGGCCAGATCGTCTGAGGCACCTACTCTTGTAAATATCCTGTCGCATATGCCTATATGGGCATGGCTTGCAGGGACAAATGATCCTATCTGTGCCATAAGCACGATAAGTGCTGTCTGCCTCATGTAGGTGGATTTTCCTGCCATGTTAGGGCCTGTGATTATTGATATCCTGCTTTCAAGGTTGTTGAGATAGGTGTCATTTGCAATGAACATGTCATTGGCGGTCATCTTCTCAACTACAGGATGTCTTCCGTCCTTAATGTCGATAACTCCGTCGGTGGATATCTCCGGACGTATGTAATTGTTGGCAACTGCCACATATGACAGAGATGCCATAACGTCAAGGACTGCTATACAATGGGCTGTCTTCTGGACTCTTACAAGCTCTCCTGCCAGCCTGTCCCTAAGCTTCACATACTCTTGATACTCAAGAGCTGTAAGCTTGTCCTCGGAGCCTATGATGGTTCCTGCCAGCTCGTCAAGCTCCTTGGAGGTATATCTCTCGGCATTTGCCAGGGTCTGCTTTCTTATAAAGTACTCCGGCACAAGAGACTTAAAGGAGTTGGTAACCTCAAAATAATATCCGAATACCTTGTTGTACTTTACCTTAAGGTTTTTGATACCGGTCTTTTCCCGCTCTCTTGCTTCAAGGTCCGCAAGCCATGTCTTTCCGTCGGTCTTGGCATTTTTAAGAACATCTATATCGTTAAGATATCCATCTTTGAATATGCCGCCCTCCCTTATAAGAATTGGAGGTTCCTCGTTGATGGATGACTCAAGAAGCTCATAGAGGTCAGTCAGTTCATCAAGATCCTCATACATCTTCTTGAACAATGTGGTATCAAAGGCTGCCACAAGTCTCTTTATGAAAGGAAGCAGCTTCAAGGATGACTTAAAGGCAATAAGATCCCTTGGATTTGCTGTTCTTAAGGAGATACGGGTCATAAGTCTCTCCATGTCGTATATTGGATTTAAGTATTCCCTGATCTCGTCACGGGTTATGACATCATTGTTAAATGCCTCTATGGCGTCAAGTCTGTTATTGATCTCATCCTCCATAATAAGAGGCTGCTCTATGTAATTTTTTAAGAGACGGGCACCCATGGCTGTCTTTGTCTTGTCAAGTACCCATAAAAGTGAGCCTTTTTTGTTCTTGTCCCTTAAGGTTTCTGTAAGCTCCAGATTTCTTCTGGTGGAGCTGTCGATTATCATGTAATCATCTATGGAATATATCTCCAGCTTGTTTATATGCTCCAGGGAATTTTTCTGGGTTTCATGGAGATACTGGAGTAAGGCTCCTGTGGAATATATGGATTCAGGCATGTCAGAAAGTCCGAGACCTGCCATATTGTTGGTGCCGAGCTGTCTTGAGATAACATCCTCGCAGATACTCTGGTTGAAATAGTGCTCCGGCGTCTTCGATATGGCTATCTTCTGACGATCCTTCATATACTCAAAGTCTAATGGGGCATTAAGGAAATCATCATTGCCGATTATCTCTGACGGAGAATATTTGTTTATCTCATCAGCAAGCTTTGCTATGGATGAGATACGGCAGGTTTTAAATTCACCTGTAGTTATGTCAACTACCGATACTCCCGACATATCCTTTGACAGATATATGCTCATGAGATAGTTGTTGGTATTCTCATCAAGGATAGCCTGGGACATATTTGTACCCGGTGTGACGACACGGATAACATCACGCTTAACAAGTCCCTTGGCAAGCTTCGGATCCTCCACCTGTTCACAGATAGCCACCTTAAATCCATTTTCAATAAGCTTATTGAGATAAACATCACAGGCATGGTAAGGAACGCCACACATAGGTGCCCTTTCCTCCTGACCGCAATCCTTTCCGGTAAGGGTTATCTCAAGTACCTTTGAAGCGGTTATGGCATCCTCAAAGAACATTTCATAGAAATCACCTATCCTGTAGAAAAGTATACAGTCCTTATATTTCTCTTTCACCTCCACATATTGTTGCATCATTGGTGTTAATGCTGCCATTATTTATATCCTCTCTTCTGAAGTTTATACGCTTAGATAACAGCTTCGCCCATGTAATAAAAGCCCTTGCTCTCCACAAGCTTCACATCTATTATCTTTCCTATAAGGGATTCACATCCCACAAAATGTACAAGGGTATTGTTTGAAAGTCTTCCTGTAAGAAGGCTTCCGTTCTCCTCGCTCTTTCCCTCAACCAACACAGGAAGAACCTGTCCGGTAAGTCCTTTTATCTTCTCGGCACTTATCTCCTGTACCCTCTTTATAAGTCTCTGGTATCTTTCATTTATCACAGCCTTGTCATTTGTATCTGTCATGGCAGCTGCCGGGGTTCCGGTCCTCTTTGAATAGATAAATGTAAATGCTGCGTCATATCTGACCTGCTCTACCATATCCATGGTATCATTAAAGTCCTCTTCGGTCTCTCCCGGGAAGCCTACGATAATGTCGGTGGTAAGTGCTATATCAGGTATCCTGTTTCTGATCTTATCCACAAGGGTAAGGTACTGCTCCCTTGTATAGCTTCGGTTCATCTGCTTTAATATACGGCTTGATCCTGACTGTACAGGAAGATGAAGATGTCTGCACACTTTGTCCGAAGAAGCCATAACCTCTATAAGCTCATCTGACAGATCCTTAGGATGGGATGTCATGAATCGGACTCTTTTTATCTTGTCTATCTCAGTAACCCTCTTAAGTAATTGTGCAAATGTTATATTCTCCTTAAGTCCCTTGCCGTAGGAATTAACATTCTGACCCAGGAGCATGATCTCCACAACTCCGTCATCTGCAAGTCTTTTGATCTCGTTTATGATATCCTCAGGCTCCCTGCTGCGTTCTCTTCCCCTTACATAAGGAACGATACAGTAGGTACAGAAATTATTACAGCCAAACATGATATTTACACCGGACTTAAAACTGCTGTCCCTTGTGGTGGGAAGATCCTCCACAATAAGGTTGGTGTCCTTCCATATATCGATGACTGTGCCTTTTGCATGAAAGCTGTTGCAGTATAATTCCGCAAGCTTATATACATTATGGGTTCCAAACACTATATCAACGAATTTGTACTTTTCGCTGATGGTCTGTACCACCTGGGGCTCCTGCATCATACATCCGCACAGGGCTATCATCATGTGGGGATTTGACTCCTTCTCATGCTTCATGATACCCAGATGTCCATATACCTTACGGTTGGCATTCTCTCTCACGGTACAGGTGTTGTATATTACAAAATCTGCTTCCTCGCTGTCGGATCTTTTATAGCCTATGGTCTCAAGTATTCCTGCAAGCTTCTCTGAGTCTCTTACATTCATCTGACAGCCAAAGGTCTTTATGGTACAGGTAAGGTCTCTTCCTGCCTCTTCCCTTTTAAGCTTATAGATCTCTTTGGCCTTTTTTATGAAGTAATACTGTCTTTCCGGCTCATTCGCAGGAATCGGCTCCGTTATGTCAATCTTATCTAAATTATTTATAATTTCCTTACTGGTCATATCTGTTAATTATCCTTTTTGTTTTTGCGAGATATTTACTTATCGTATTTGCTTATCATGTCTGTGAGGTTCTTCATGTTGTCTGAAACCCGGTCGCTTATATCCATGTAGCGGAACTTCGCCTTTATTTCATTTAAGTCATTCTGCTCAAGCAAAGGAAGCTGCTCCTTGTAGCATGGGTCATCAGTGAAATATAATTTCAGTGCCCTTAAGGCGTCCCTGTAGCCAAGTTCTATCCGGAAGAGTATGTCTTTTTTGGAGTAATTCAATGTACCATCAATAAGGTCTCCCAGATACACACTCGGGTATATCTCTATGAAGTCTGCGTCCTTATAGCCGGATAAATCCTTGGCGTTCTTCCTGCCGCAGCCCACCACGATGATATGTCTGTAGCCATTGTGGTATAATACCTCCACAGGGATATTGTTTGAAAGACCTCCGTCAACCATTTCCTGGTTTTCATAGGTTACCGATTCGTAGAGAAACGGAAGGGCTGAAGCTGCACATAAAAGATCTATGATCTCATCCTTAGGAAGATCGTTAAGCTTATAATAATTCTCTTTCTTTGCCCCATCAGATATCACTGTGGTGTTTATGTATGTGTTGATATTTCCTGCATAGAATTTGTCGAAATCAATATATCTGTTTAGGATATCCACAAGCCCCTTCCGGTTAAAAAATCCCGGCTTGCCGTTAAACATAAGGGATGGATCTGCTTCAAATACTGTTTCGAATTTTATATCCTTCCACACCTTCTCAGGAAGCTCAGGATCCTGCATGTTATAGAGCATGGAATTTAATGCACCTATGGAGGCTCCCGATACAGCCTTTATGTGTTTAAACATATCATACTTGGCAAGTGCCTTTATAACACCTGCTTCATAGGCACCCTTTCCGCCACCACCGCCGAAGCATACGGCGAAGTCTCCTTCTGGTACGGCAGCAGTACTCTTACTGTGCTCCATACCGCACATGGACACCTTTACCTTCTCATCCAGTTCCCTTAATTTTGCCTGAAGCTCGTTATTATCCATATTTACCACCTCAAAATGGCACCATATACTTCTGGTGCCATAAGCTTGTTGACAGACTACGTGTTGCTGCTATTCTCTGATCTGGCCATTGCCATATATTATATATTTCGTGGATGTGAGAGCTAAAAGTCCCATAGGTCCCCTTGCATGAAGCTTCTGTGTGCTTATGCCTATCTCGGCTCCGAATCCGAACATAAATCCATCTGTAAAACGTGTTGACGCATTGACATATACACAGGCAGAATCAATCTCATCAAGAAATCTCTGGGCACTGTTGTAATCCTCTGTGATTATAGCCTCGGAGTGACCTGTACTGCAGTTGTTTATATGCTCCACGGCTTCATCAAAACTGTCAACGATCTTGGCTGATATGATCTTGGCAAGATACTCTGTCTTGAAATCATCTTCTGTGGCTTCCTTTATGTAACTGTCTATTGCCATTGCGGCCTTATCTCCACGTATCTCACAGTCATTTTCCTTAAGATCTGCAACGATAAGAGGAATTGCAAGATCGGCAATGTCCTTGTGGATAACCAGTGACTCACAGGCGTTACATACACCTAAACGCTGAAGCTTTGCATTGTGGATTATAGGTATCGCCTTGTTAAGATCTGCGTATTTGTCGATGTAAATGTGGCAATTGCCTGTACCTGTTTCAATTACAGGAACAGTTGCGTTCTCAACCACATTTTTTATAAGTCCCGCACCGCCTCTCGGTATGAGCAAATCAACATATTTGTTAAGCTTAAGAAGTTCATTTACAATGGCACGGTCGGTATTTTCTATAAGGATTATGGCGTCCTCTGTAATACCACTTGACGCAAGGGACTCCCTTATTACATTTACAAGGGCGATATTTGAATTGATACAGTCACTTCCGCCACGAAGTATTACCGCATTGCCGGTCTTAAAGGTAAGGGCAAATGCGTCAACGGTAACATTAGGTCTTGATTCATAGATTATTCCGATAACTCCCATAGGAACCCGCTTCTTGCCAATAAGAAGTCCGTTAGGTCTCTTCTTCATATCAATGACCTCACCTATAGGATCTTCAAGGTCTGCCACCTGCCTTAATCCCTCTACTATGCCGTCAAATCTGGAATCTGTAAGCATAAGTCTGTCTACAAGTGCCTCCGGCATGTGGTTTTTTCTTCCATTTTCCACGTCAATCTCATTTGCACTGATTATCTCTGACTTGTGGGCAAGAAGATCCTCTGCCACCTTAAGAAGTGCGTTGTTTTTTTCCGCCTGGCCAAGTCTTGCCATTATCCTTGAAGCTTTCTTGGCTCTTGCTCCGATATTCTCTAAATACATGTTATGCTCCACCTCCGGTTATGATCTGCGTCTCTGTGCATAAAGCAGATACTCTAATATCAAATTCTTCTGTGTCTATGTGGTCTATCACCTGAAAGTCATAGGCGAGACCAATGGTCTTAAGATCATGGTGCTCCATAAAATAACGGTCGTAATAACCGCCGCCGAAGCCTACGCGGTTAAGTTTCCTGTCAAATACTATCCCCGGCACCAGCATTACATCTGATTGCTCCGGCACCACTATATCATCAGATACAGGCTCCGGGATATTAAAGCTTCCGGGCTTCAACTGGGAGAAATCCGTGATCTCCACGAAATCCATTTCCTTACCCCGGACTCTTGGGGCGCATACCTTTATGCCCTGGTCAAGGCAGAATTTTATGATGTTTATGGTATCTACCTCTTTATATGCACTGACATAGGTAAATATCCGGCTTATGTCATCAAACACACCGAAATCTCTCAGATTGTTGAATATAAGTGCCGAGTGTAAGCCTATATATTCATTGGTCAATGATCTTCTTTTTTCTTTGATAGTATTTCTTGCCTGATCTTTATCCATATTAAAATTAAACTCTCTTTGTACTGATTAAAATCAAACTATCGTTGTTTTAATTAAAATCAAACTTTCTTTGTCTTGTCAAATTTGCTCAGATCTGTGATACTGCCATCCTTTTCCTTAATGCTTATGTTGTTAAGAGTATTTCTCAGGTCATTCTTTATTGCCCACACATACTCCTGCCTGAGAGCCTTCTGCTCTTCCTTTTCAGCCACCGTAAGTCCCGTGGTCTTTGACTTGTGATACAGTTCATTTATTCTGGCTATTTTCTTATCATCCATACTTTTCTACTCCAGATATTCCTTGCTTAATATAAATTTCTCCACATTGAAGTCCTTTTCCTTATGAGACATGAACAATGTGCCTATGTCCTCGCCGTGTAAGAGCCTGTTTATATTATTTAAATCCGCTCCCGACACGATGGCCATATCGGTGTTTGAGTTGGTGGCTATCCTTGCAGCGGCAATCTTGGTGGACATGCCACCGGTGCCGTAGCTGCTCATGGCTCCCTTCGCCATGGACTTAATGTTATCGTCTATCTCCTCTACCACATGGATAAGTTTGGCGTCTGCATGGGTATGAGGATCGTCTGTATAGAGACCGTCTATATCTGTAAGGATTATAAGCAGGTCTGCATGTATCATTGACGCAACTATGGCTGACAATGTATCATTATCTCCAAAGGTAACGCTGTCATCAAGCTCATCTATTCCCACTGTATCATTTTCATTTACAACAGGAACCACATCAAGCTGCAGCAGCTCGTTAAATGTGTTTATGGCATTGTGACGTCTCTCATCTGAGGACACCACGTCAAATGTGAGAAGAACCTGTGCTGCTGTCTTATGATATTCAAAGAATAGCTTCTGGTAGATCATCATAAGCTGTCCCTGGCCTACTGCGGCACATGCCTGCTTTAAGGACACGGTCTTAGGCTTTCTAAGTAATCCGAGAGCCTTGACTCCCACGCCTATGGCACCTGATGAAACAAGGACTACCTCTTTGCCCTGATTTTTCAGATCGCATATTATCCTTACAAGCTTCTCAAGCTTATCATAGTCAAGACCGCCGGTCTCTTCATGTATAAGGGATGAGGAACCGATCTTTATAACTATCCTGTTTTTATTTTTGAAATATTTTTCTTTATCCATTATATATAATCCTGTCACTTTCCTGTCTTGTGTGTTTTTATTTTTATTCCTGTGTATTCTTATATCTTGATATTACAGCCTCCGCTGCCTTTATTCCGTCCACTGCCGCAGAGGTTATGCCACCGGCATATCCGGCACCTTCACCACAGGGGTAAATCAGTCCATGATATGATGTCATTTCCTCATTTCTGGTTATCCTTACAGGCGATGAGGTTCTTGCCTCAATCCCGCTTATCACTGCGTCATCACAGGCATAGCCCGGCATATATCTGTCGAAGGCCAAAACTCCTTCTATTATAGCATTCTTTATATACTTAGGCAAACAGTCTTTAAGGCTTGCCAGGCGGTATTTTCCCTTGATACAGGGCTTTATATTCCCAAGATGAGATATTTTTTCATCTGTTTTAAAGCCCTTAAAAGTAGTTACCGGAATATCTCCGTTTCCTGCCTTGTATGCCATCTCCTCGTAATGCTCCTGCATGTACATACCTGCCAGAGGATGATCTGAGCCGAAATCCTCGGGAGTGACATTTACCACCACGGCACTGTTTGAATTGTCTGCCATTCTGTCGCTGTAGCTCATGCCGTTTACACATAATCTTCCGGACTCCGATGAGGAATTTACAACATAACCTCCGGGACACATGCAGAAGGAATACACGGATCTTCCGTTCTCACAGCTATGAGCGAACTTGTAATCTGCGGTAGGCAGAAGCTTCTCATACTCCGGCTTATCGCCATACTTCCCCCGGTTAATGAACTCCCTTTTATGTTCGATCCTGACTCCCATGGCAAATGCCTTCTGTTCCACCTTAAGTCCCTTGTCATACAGAAGTTTGAAGGTGTCCCTGGCACTGTGGCCTATGGCAAGGATAAGCACTTCCGTGTTGTAGGTTGTTACTTGTTCGTCCTTAAGTATGGATAAGTTAAGTGTCCCATCTTCATTTAAAGTAAAATCCGTAAGCTTTGATGAGAAATTCACCTGCCCTCCAAGCCTTATGATATCCTGACGGATGTTCTTGACTACTTTAGCAAGAACATCCGTGCCTATATGGGGCTTATTTGATACAAGTATCTCCGGATCTGCTCCATACTCTGCAAATGTCTTTAAAACAAATGTTCTTCTTCCTGACTTATCCTTTATTACTGAGTTTAGCTTGCCGTCAGAGAAGGTGCCTGCCCCGCCTTCACCAAACAGCACATTTGATTCAGGGTTAAGGGGGGTGTCGCCATTCCAGAAATCATTAACACATTTTGTCCTGCTGTCCACATCCATTCCACGTTCAAACACTATAGGATTAAATCCCAGCCTAGCCAGCATTAACGCTGCAAATAATCCTGCGGGTCCCATTCCCACCACCACCGGAGGAGCCTTGATGACACTTTCTCCTGTTACCTGTGGGATATATTCAACAGGTGTAGTTAACATAATATTTTTATTGTTTGCTCGTTTTAATATACTTTTTTCATTGACATTAAGGATGTCGCAGGAGATGATGATCTTAACATCATTTATCTTTCTATCATCAATGGACAGCTTGGATATCCTGTACTCAGGTACGGTCTTAAGCTTAAGCTGTCTCTTTATCTCAGCCTCAAGGTCTCTATTGGTATATCCGGGTTTAAGTTTTATATTGTTTATCCTTATCATATATGTATTCCTTCTCCGGCTGCCATTCCGGTTATTACTGCCCATGTTATATTGTAGCCTCCGCATATTCCGTCCACGTCAAGAGCCTCACCTGTTACAAAGAGACCATCTAAAAGCTTTGACTCCATTGTTACGGGACTGAAATATGATGTATCTGCACCACCGCTTACAACCTGTGCCTCACTGTAATCTCCATGACCGGTAATATCAAATTCCAGATTTTTAATGGTGTGGGCAAGGTCTGCCGCTTCTTTATCAGTAATATTTTTCACAGGTCTGTTTTCTACACCTGCAATGTCCATGACATATTGTACTGCTCTTTCATTTAACATGCCGTTAAGACATGCAAATACGGTTCTGTCACCATTTGCAGATTTGGAATTTATTATGATTTTTTTTATCTCTTCTTCTGTAAGCTCGGGAACCAGGGATATATATATCTTCACCCTGTGTCCTTCATGAAGACACCTTACTGCCTGGGAGCTCAGATTAAATATCATTATTCCTGACAGATATTCACCGCTTATCTGAAGCTCACCCTGTTCGTGTCCGTATTCTATGTCATCAACTGTAAGCCTTGCTTCGGCAGCAGTACGCAGGCCGTTCATTCCCGATATATCAAGACTGCACTTTAACTTACATAATGCCGGATACACAGGGACCATCCTGTGGCCTGTAGTCTCAAGAAGCTTATAGCCTGTATCACTTCCACCGAGACTTTCGTAGGAAGAGCCTCCGGTACTTATAATAAGATTTCTGCACTGATAGGTGCCCTTGTCTGTTGTCACCTTAAAGAGATTTTCTCCATCAATTGAAACATTTTTTATACCGGTTATACCTGTGACCTCTTCCTTAAGCCTAACTTCAATACCGAGGCTTTTTATCCTGTCTGAAAGGCTCCATACCACTGTGGAAGCCTGCAGGGACATGGGGTAGAAATATCCGTTGGTGTCAGTCGATGGAACTCCAAGCTCAAAGAAGAAATCATTTACCCGCCTGTAGCTGTCATTGTTTATAATTTCATAAGGAAAAAATTCCTGACTGCTGTTATAGCAGGATATGTCAAAGTGTGCGTTTGATATGTTACATCTTCCGTTACCTGTGGCATATAATTTCCTGCCAAGCTTCTTGTTCTTATCTATTATGAGAACACCGGGAGCCTCATTTGACTGTTTCCCTGATGTATTCTGTTTTATTTTCTCTGCAGCCTTAATGGCAGCCACTATTCCGGAGGCTCCGCCACCTGCTATGATCGCATTATATATCATATGTTCTCCCTGATCCTACCGTCACGTTCCGGCGTGCATCTTTCATGCAAAACCTCCATAACCTGACAGATAAAATCTCTGGTTTTAAAATAAAGTTTCTGACTTCACAGGTTAGATTTTAACATTTTCACTCATATGATTCAAGAAATGAAAATAATTCGTTTAAGGAATTGAAATGCATACCATAGTGTATCCTCACCCTGTCATTTAAAGGGAAAGCGGTCACCTGTATGTCAGTATACATATACAGGTTTTTATCTCCTGTAAGTATGACGGCAGCGCCATCAAGTTCCATAAGATAATACCCATCCACAGCATTTACATTATCATCGTTAAGAACAGTTGTGATATTCTTCATGTCATTACCTATGATTCCCGTAGCCTCCCTGCCTTCGTCATCTGCAATGCTTATCCTCATATAAGGAGTGACGTCCATATCACTTACCTTATGGATCTCACATACGTCAGTGCCGCTTACTCCGGGTATGAAAAATTTAAGGACAAATCCTATTACTGTGAACATTAATGTAATTACGGCACCTATAAGTATCAGCTTTCTCACCACACAAATCCCCTCTTTGTATCCGGATGTTTTGAAAACCTTTTCAAAAAACATATTTTCATCACAATAAAGACAAAGAAAATTCACAAATATATATTATATTATCAACATGAATATTAAATATATTCATTTATTTTCAGTCCTTAAAAGGGCTGATACAATTTTCATATTTGTGACATCGGATATAGAAAATCCTACTCCCCATATCCGATGTCAACCTCCCTCTTAAAATATATACAAAACAAAAAAGGAGCCTCGGCTCCTTTTTTTGTATGCAAAAACATAAATATAATATTGATCAGATCATGGATTTAACCATTTCAATGCATTGCAATATTTGTTTTATTTTAATCTTACTCGTAAGTAACATTTGACTTGTCGTTCTTCTCAAATACGGTAACCCATGTCTTTCCAGGGTTAAGCTTTAACTCTTCCCCATCAGCTGTGTAGTACTTGGTCTGTGAATTAAGGCTTGTCTTCTCCCATGTTACAGGTACAATAACACCGTTTGAAGCGTAATATCCGTCACCCTTACCCACAAGGGCAATATCCTGTCTTCCGTAATCATCGATAGTTGAGTATTCAGCAAACTGTATAAGGACATTCTCGTACTTAAGCTGCTCACCTGTCACGTCATCAATATGCTCTTCACCATACTGGAATCTGTAGTAAAGACCATCATCGGAGTGATATTCAAACCAAGGTGTTCTGCTGCTGTCAAATGCAGTTGTGATCTTATTGGCTGTCTCGCCACCCTCAGGTGTCACAACCTCATCATTGAACTTGAATACGCTTTTGAAATCAGAAGGATGTTCTGTGGAATATCCCTTATATTCAATACCTGCTTTTATCATGTCAGTAGTTGTATAAACATTATGTGGTGCTGAGCGGTCTGAAGAACGGTAATATACTGTACTTCCCTCTGCACTTAATCCACTGAGGTCATTTATGCCTGTGCTGTCGATCATATCCTGTCCCTGTGGAGACTGTCCATAGTGAAGATATATGGAATCAAATTCATTGGCAATAGTTACATAATAGTGACGACAGCTTCTGATAGAACCTAACTTCTCTATGTTGTCATAGTCGTTAAAGATTGCCAGAAGTCGTGTGATGCCACCCTCAACAACACATTCATATACTATATCTGCCTTGGATACGTCGCTCTGTGGCATTGCGTCAATGATGTTGTTGATCATTACGCTTATAGGTCTGCCATAAGGAGTTGTCCTTTCGGTATTCCACTCACCGGTAAGATCATTGTAGTAGCCTTCGTGCTGTACCTCTGTAACTGCCTCCGATGTATCTGGAAATTCTGCCTCCGTAATCTCAACAGTAGGCTCCGTCGTAGTTGTTGTTGTTTCTTCCTTGTTTCCACATGCTGCCATGCTGAATACCATAGCTGCTGCTGCGATCACACAACCAAGCTTAAATTTTTTCATAGTCTCTTGTGTATCCTTTCATTGTAAGAATTTTTTCCTGAAGATTCTCCATAAGAATCCGTTCCTCATCCTCCATATGGTCATAGCCAAACAAATGAAGCATGCTATGTGCCACAAGAAATGCAAGTTCCCGGTGAACAGAATGATTGTATTCTCTTGCCTGCTCGTAAACCTTGTCTATGGATATAACTATATCCCCAAGGAGTAATTCTCCTGATTCCGGATTGAAATAATCCGAAACGGCAGATTCTACAATGCTGAAATCTCCAGGAGTTTTATAATCAATCAAAGGAAATGACAGCACATCTGTAGGTCTGTCGATATTCCTTTGCTGGTTATTTATTTCGTGTATTGAGGCATTGTCCGTAAGCAGGACATTCACCTCACATTCGTAGGGACATTCTATGAAATCCAGTGCCCCGTCAATAATGTCATTAATGACCTTTTCATAGTCAGAAATCTCAATATCACCATATTCATTTTCTATAAAATAAGACATATATACTACCTCTTACTTCTTTCGTCAGCGTGATTTTTCCTTGACTTGCTGCTCTTTCTTTCCGCCTGCTTCTTCTCTCTGGCTGCATTCTTAGCTTCATAGGCTTCATATGCATTTACGATCTTCTGTACCAGAGGATGTCTTACAACATCAAGGCTTGTAAGCCTGCACACACTGATCTCGTCCACGTTCTTAAGCACATCCAGAGCAACCTCAAGACCTGACTTGGAATCAAAGGGAAGATCCTTCTGGGAAAGATCTCCGGTTATTATAGCCTTTGAACCAAAGCCTATTCTTGTAAGAAACATCTTCATCTGGGCAGGCGTTGTATTCTGTGCCTCATCTAAAACAATATATGCATTGTCCAGTGTTCTTCCTCGCATGTATGCAAGTGGGGCAACCTCTATAAGTCCCTTTTCCATATTCTTCATGAAGCTTTCTGCTCCCATGATCTCATAAAGGGCATCATAGAGAGGTCTTAAGTATGGATCAACCTTGCTTTGAAGATCTCCGGGAAGAAATCCCAGCTTCTCACCGGCCTCTATGGCAGGTCTGGTCATTATTATCCTTGATACCTCGCCATTCTTAAATGCAGTTATGGCCTTCGCCATGGCAATATAGGTTTTACCGGTTCCGGCAGGTCCAACACCGAATACTATCATGGACTTGTCTATGGCATTAACATAGCTCTTCTGACCATGGGTTTTAGGCTTTACAGGTTTTCCCTGAACAGTGTGACATATTATATCCCGGTCCAGATCCACCAGCTTTTCCGTAGTGTTGTTCACTGTACCTGTAGCCATTGATATGGAATAATCAACCTTCTGGGCGTCTATTATATTACCTCTCTCAGAAAGCTCTATCAACTCGCTCATTACTCTGATGGCCTTGTCTACAGATGTCTCCTCACCTGATATCTTTAACTTGTCATCCCTGAATATCATGGTGACTGAAAATGCTTTTTCGATTTTCTTGGCATTTGCATCAAACTGTCCGAATACATTCTGGACATGATCTGTTGCAACAGTAATAGATTTTGAAATACTTTCCAATTTTCTTTCCTTCTCCTAAGCTGATACTGCCATACGGCATGATCTACTGTTCTGTCGCCGGCACCTCATGAAGCTCCGCAGGTACCCCCGCCTGTGTTACAACCCTTATGGTTCCACTGGCTTTTAATGTTTCGCCGACAGTTATTATTTTAACATTTTTTTCTACTATTTGCACCCCTTTTTCTTGCAAAGTGTCAATATAATAATTCAGGTCACTGTCAGCTATAATCCGTAGCTCTTCTTCTGTATATTTTGTCTCCTTTAAGTTGTATCCGCTGTAGTTATTGTTGATTATATATATGGGGAGATACATTTTATTAAAGAAGCATACCTGGGTCTGCTCCTGCCGCTTCTCAAAGCTTTTACCTGATGGTTCCCCGCCCATATCAAGACGGAGTCTTCCTACAACGATACTTTTATATTGCCCTGTTTCCCCGGAAGGTTCCTTACTGTAGTAGCTGTAGGAATATGTTCTGTCATAATCAACGTCACAGTAGACATATATGACTCCGGACGCTTTTACTTGTTTTGTCCGGATAGTATCACCGCTATCATCATTTATGGATACGGATCCTGATATAAGTATATCTCCGGCACTCACCTCATCTCCTGCGGAAACCACCGGAGTTCCGTTTGAAGTAATTATGGATTTTATGATACAGTCCCTGTCTGCCACTATGTTACAGTACTCCATGAAATTTTTCTCCACATCGGAGATATTTGCTGAGGCACCGCCATAATTATTGTATACCCTGGCAACCTCCATATCAAGATACAGACAGGTACCTTTTGTGTATACACTTATCCATATTACCTTTGGATATTTTTCCTTTATGAGGCTTTCTATGTGTTCTTTTTCCACATCCTTTTTTAACATTCCGGTTCTGATGTTACAGGTGGCCAGATAGTCTGAAATCTCCTCATTGGTGTAAGCATAGTCTCCTGTGGTGTCAAGACCTGTTATTTCTATCCTCCATATAAACAGATTTTGTATGTATAATATTGTACATACAGACAAAAATACCCCCAGGATCACAAGCTTGTTTCTTATCCTGCGACATATGCAGTTAAGACCACATTCCTCCAGCTTTATGTCAGTGCCGGTCTTCTCTGCTATTTTTTCAAGCATTTCTTTATTTTTTATACTTGTGCGAAAGCTCACTTCATCACTGTCGTTCATGCTCTCAATACCTGATATCTTCACCCTTTTTAATCTGCATATATTGAAAAACCTCACACTGATTTTACTGTCAATGCTTACAGTCACATATCCCCGAAAAATCATATTTAGATAATCCCACATACTAACTCCCTGAAGTCTTTATATCATTTCATAGGATATGCTGCTGATAAAACCTGTGATTCTTATTTCATAATCTGTGAAATTCTGCAGCATAAGCTTTCTTCCTGTTATGTTTACGATATATTTCTTGCATTTTATTCTTATGTTATCTTCTGAAACACAAATTATCTTCTTGAAATTTTCTATTGATATGAACCGATATGAAAGAACAGTAACTCTTGAATTAGCCGTGAACACATCCTCCGGGATACCGATGTATTCATTTAACCATTTTAATTTAAGCATATATGATACACAGAACATTCCAGACTTTTTCTTTTAAATATATTCCATGACCGGAAAAATAAGAACGAAAAGCAATAAATCAACGATAAAACACACCTTGCGAGTTTTATCCGCTGATCAGCAGTCGTCAAATGCAATCATGCAAGCATGTTGCACTTGACTCGTTGCCATAACAAAAAACAGGTGCCATATGACACCTGCTTTTGTAAAAAAATCATTTCACATATTTATACGTCTTATTTATACTTACGCTTTCTAGCTGCCTCTGATTTCTTTTTACGCTTTACAGAAGGTTTCTCGTAATGCTCTCTCTTACGTATCTCCTGCTGGATACCTGCCTTCGCACAGTTTCTCTTGAATCTGCGAAGAGCGCTATCTAATGTTTCGTTTTCTTTAACTATTACGTTTGACATCTCTCACCTGACCTCCCTCCAGTTGTATATTGTGCAACAAAAAAACAACTGTTTGGGTTTTTTAAGCACATGTTGTATTATAGCATAATTTATCCATTCGTCAACAAAAATTTATTAAAATGTAGTAAATTATATGAAATGTCGATAATCCGTGGCTTAAAGCTGTTCTTTTACCACCTCTACAGCCTTGGCTAAGGCCTCGTTAATGCCCTCAGGCTTCTTACCGCCTGCCTGTGCCATGTTTGGACGTCCACCACCGCCGCCGCCTACGATAGCTGCGATCTGCTTGATGATATTGCCTGCATGGGCACCTGCCTTAACAGCGTCATCTGTTGCCATGGCAATAAGATTTACCTTGCCATCAAGCTCTGAAGCCAGAATGATAACCGAACATCCAAGCTTTGATTTGAACTCGTCACCAAGATTTCTCAGTGAGTTCATATCTGTACCAGGAATATTAACAGGAAGGATCTTAACTCCGTTATACTCAACCACGTTGCTCATAACGTCACCTACAGAATCCTTTGCCATCTTGTCCTTAAGCTTCTTGTTCTCAGCATTTAAGGTCTTTATCTCCTGGAGAAGCTGGTCTATCCTTGCTGCAACACCTGACATGTCTGTCTTGGCTGCCTTTGCTGCGGCAATAAGGTCGCTCTCAGCTTTCTTGTAGTAATCTATGGCTCCTTTTGATGTAAGTGCTTCTATTCTTCTTGTTCCTGCAGCGACACCGGCTTCTGATACAATCTTGAAGGTCCCGATATCTGATGTGTTCTTAACATGAGTACCACCACAGAGTTCCCTTGAGAAGTTACCTATGGATACAACTCTTACTGAGTCTCCGTACTTCTCGCCGAAGAGAGCCATTGCCCCTGTCTTCTTAGCCTCATCAAGAGTCATGATATTGGTCTCTACATCTATTGCTGCTTCAATCTCATTATTTACAATGTCCTCAACCTCAGCTATTTCTTCCTTTGTCATAGCCTGGTCATGAGAGAAGTCGAAACGAAGTCTTCCCGGTTCAACAAGAGAGCCTGCCTGCTCAACGTGATCTCCGAGAACCATCTTGAGTGCCTTCTGGAGAAGGTGTGTTGCTGAGTGGTTGTTACATATAAGAGCTCTTCTTTCTGCGTCAACCAAAAGGTGCGCAGGATCACCTACATTGAGCTCGCCTGACTCAACATATCCTATATGGGCGATCTTACCGCCTACAACCTTAACTGTATCCTGAACTACAAATGTACCGTTTTCTGTCTTTATTATACCTGTATCTCCGATCTGACCACCCATGGTAGCATAAAACGGAGTTTCAGAAAGGATAACAGAAGCCTGCATACCCTCAGATATTGTATCAACTATAGCAGATTTCTTCTTGTCACCTTCTGTGATATCTGTTGTAAGTGCATCGATCTTCGAATCATCCTCAAGCTTGTCATAGCCTGTAAATGTTGAAGTCATATCTACCGGAAGCTCCTCATATATGGTAGCGTCAGCACCCATATATGTCGAAACCTTACGTGCTTTTCTTGCAGTCTCACGCTGGATGTTCATGCACTCTGTGAACTTCTCTTCGTCTACTGTGAAACCGTCATCCTCAATGATCTCCTTTGTGAGGTCAAGAGGGAATCCATATGTGTCATAGAGCTTGAAAGCATCCTCACCATTAAGAACTGTCTTGCCGGCAGCCTTAAGCTCCTCTGTATATTTCTTGAGGATAGCAAGACCTGTATCTATAGTCTTATTGAAGCTTTCCTCTTCCTTTTTGATCTTGTTGAAGATATATTCCTTCTTCTCTCCAAGTTCAGGATATGCGTCCTGCGAAACCTCAATAACTGTATTTGCCAGTTCTGTAAGGAACTGACCCTCTATTCCCAGAAGTCTTCCGTGTCTTGCAGCACGTCTTAAGAGTCTCCTTAATACATAGCCTCTTCCCTCGTTTGAAGGTACAATACCGTCAGATGTCATGAATGTAACGGATCTGATGTGATCTGTAATAAGACGGATGGAAACATCCTTCTTGGGATCCTCAAGATATGTCACATGAGCCATATCACATACCTTATCTCTTAATGCCTTGATAGTATCAACGTCAAATATGGAATCTACATCCTGTACAACTACTGCCAGTCTCTCAAGACCCATACCTGTATCTATATTCTTCTGCTCAAGCTCTGTATAGTTATTGTGTCCGTCATTGTTGAACTGTGTAAATACATTGTTCCATACCTCCATGTATCTGTCACAGTCACAGCCTACGGTACAGCCGGGCTTGCCACATCCGTACTTCTCGCCTCTGTCGTAGTAAACCTCTGAACATGGACCACAAGGACCTGCACCATGCTCCCAGAAGTTGTCTTCCTTGCCAAATCTGAATATCCTTGATGAATCTACGCCTATCTGTTTGTTCCAGATATCGAAAGCTTCATCATCGTCCTGATATACTGATGGATACAGTCTGTCAGGATCAAGTCCCACAACGTCTGTAAGGAACTCCCATGTCCAGTGTATAGCCTCGGTCTTGAAATAATCGCCAAATGAGAAATTACCCAGCATTTCAAAGAATGTACCATGTCTTGCTGTCTTACCTACATTCTCGATATCACCTGTTCTGATACACTTCTGGCATGTGGTAACACGTCTTCTTGGTGGTATCTCCTGCCCGGTGAAGTATGGCTTAAGTGGTGCCATTCCTGAATTGATGAGAAGTAAGCTGTTGTCATTATGTGGAATAAGTGAAAAGCTGTTCATCTTAAGATGTCCCTTGCTCTCAAAAAACTCCAAAAACATTTTTCTTAATTCATTTACGCCGTAATATTTCATTACATTTTCCTCCAACTATTGGCACGGCTCATAAAGTGATGGCGTGCTTTCCTTTTTTCATGTGTCAGTTGACACTTTCCTATGAACAACCGTCCATTTGATTTTTGAATTTCCTTTTTATCTTCTATCTGATAACTCCTTGGTTATATCATCCCAGGTGATGCCCTGTTCAACCATGAGCACCATAAGGTGATAAAGGAGATCAGATATTTCATATTTTGTTTCCTCTGTATCAGAGTTCTTGGCTGCCACAAGCACCTCGGTCACAGCCTCACCAAGCTTCTTTAAGATCTTGTCCGTACCCTTGTCCAGAAGATAGTTCACATATGAACCTCTCTCAGGATTTTTCTGTTTATCCTCAATATACTCGTACTCATCCTCGAATACCTTAAGAGGGTTTGTATCATCATACTGCTTTTTAACAAGATTTGTAAAGAAGCAGTTATGGCTTCCGGTATGGCAGGCTGCACCAATCTGTGATACTCTGGCAAGTATAGTATCCTTGTCACAGTCAAGATCCAGAGACTTAACATATTGGAAATGTCCCGATGTCTCTCCCTTGGTCCACAGTTCCTGTCTGCTTCTGCTGAAGTAGCACATCTTACCGGTCTCGATGGTCCTGTTAAAGGACTCCTTATTCATGTATGCCAGCATAAGAACCTCACCGGTCTTGTACTCCTGGACGATGCATGGTATAAGTCCGTCTGAATTTAACTTAAACTCGTCAAATGAAATTGTTGACTCAAATACAGTAACAGGAATATTTTCTTTCCTGCACTCCTGCTTTATCTGCATTATATCCATCCTTGACAGATTATACAATGATACTGACTCCGCTTCTGTTTCATCAAGAAGAGAAGCTACCTCACTGCCCTCTGTGGAATAAGAGGACACTATAACAGGAAGACCAACCAGTTCCCGTATCTCCTTAACTATATTCACATAATCCGGCACCTCATTATTATGGAGGAGCAGCAGTTCTCCGGCTCCAAGGCTCTTTAATTTCTTGGCATATGCCACAGGATCATCGCACTCTGTAAGATCTATGGTAACGATTATCCTTCCTGAACCGAAGCTGTCCGCCGCCTCTGTTACAAGTGCAGGATTGTTCAAAGCTGCCGATTTTATACACACCTTTGAGGCTCCCGCATAGAGAACCCGCTTCACATCATCTATAGTTTTAATTCCGCCGCAGGCAAGAAGTGGAATATCTATATTCTTGCAGATATCTCTTATGGTGGATATATCCGCCTCTCTTCCTTCTTTTGTTGCCTTACTGTCGAAGAAAGCAACCTCGTCCGCACCTGCGTCATTGTAGTATTTTGCCATGCCCACCGGATCATTAAGATCAAGACATGGGATAACCTTTACGTTGTTCATATTATCACTCCTCAGATTATTGAACATCAGCCCATTAAAATTTGCCTTCGGCAAAGGGCTGACGCTACATGTCAAGTTTTCATATAAAACTTGACACAATCACAGAACATCAGCCCATTAAAATCTTTCATTTAAATCTTAATGGTGCTTCCTCTTTAATGTTATAACGAACCCTTTGTTGAAAGCAGCTTTCCCTTAAGTCTCTCGTCTATTGAGGTTGCCTCATCAAGAGCCTTGGCAAATGCCTTAAATGCCGCTTCTATAATATGATGGTCGTTCTCTCCTGAAAATTGTTTAAGGTTAATATTCATCTCAGCAGCATAGGATACTGCATAGAAGAACTCCTTAACCATCTGCGTATCAAAATATCCCACTCTCTCAGTGGAGAAATTAAGATCGTATACAAGATAAGGTCTGCCGGACAGATCTATGGCACACATGACCAATGTTTCATCCATAGGAAGAAAGAAATTACCGAAACGCTTAATTGACTTCTTATCTCCCAGGGCACCCTTGATGGCCTTGCCAAGCACGATACCCGTATCTTCTATTGTATGATGGCAGTCCACATAGAGATCACCCTTTACAGTCAGATTAAGATCAAAGAATCCGTGTTTTGCAAAACTGGTAAGCATATGATCAAAAAATCCGATACCTGTGTTTATCTTTGAATTACCGCTTCCGTCCAGGTTCAGTTCAAGACTGATGTCTGTTTCGCTGGTCTTTCTGGTACATTTCACTGCTCTGTCAGCCATTATCCTTATCTCCTTAATATTTTTTATTTAAAAGTGCGGTTATACAATCTGTATAACCGCACATAATTATAGCAAAGTAATCAATATATATCAAATAATTCTTTACTTACTTTGATTTTTGCCACAAAAATAACCTTATTTACCGTCAAATCTTACTGCAATAGAGTTGGCATGGGCAGTAAGCTTCTCAGACTTGGCAAATGTCTCGATATCCTCATGTACTGCCTCAAGAGCTTCCTTTGAGTAGTAGATTATTGAAGACTTTTTGATGAAATCATCTACTGAAAGCGGTGAGAAGAACTTAGCTGTTCCGTTTGTAGGAAGTACATGGTTAGGACCTGCGAAGTAATCTCCAAGAGGCTCTGATGAATATTCACCGATAAATATGGCTCCCGCATTCTTTATCTTAGTCATAACCTCAAACGGATTGGTTGTCACTATCTCTAAGTGCTCGGAAGCAATATCGTTTACTGCGTCAATGGCGTCTTTAAGATTGTCTGCAAGAAGGATGTATCCGTAAGTATCTATTGACTTTCTCATGATCTCCTTACGTGACAGGGAATCAATAAACTTGTCAACCCATATGGAAACCTCATCTGCCAGCTTACTTGATGTGGTAACAAGGATTGCTGACGCCATCTCGTCATGCTCAGCCTGTGACAGAAGATCCGCGGCCACATATCTTGGATTGGCAGTTTCATCCGCAAGTACCATTACCTCTGACGGGCCTGCTATGGAGTCAATGCTTACATGTCCGTATACGGCTCTCTTGGCAAGGGCAACGAATATATTTCCGGGACCTACGATCTTATCAACCTTAGGAATCGACTCTGTACCATATGCCAGTGCTGCTATGGCCTGGGCACCGCCTGCCTTGAAGATCTTGGTGGCACCTGCTTCATTTGCAGCTACAAGAGTTGTAGGATATACCTTTCCCTCACTGTCACATGGAGTAGTCATGTATATATTCTTAACTCCCGCAACCTTTGCAGGCATGATGTTCATGAGAACTGATGAAGGATATACTGCCTTTCCTCCGGGAACATATACACCAACAGACTCAAGGGCACTTACCTTCTGGCCTAACAGTATTCCGCTTTCATCTGTATCAAACCAGCTGTACTGCTTCTGCTTCTCGTGATATACCCTGATATTCTCTTTTGCCTTTCTGATAACATCAAGGAGTGCAGGATCAACCTGTGTATATGCGTAATCAATCTCTTCCTTTGTAACAAGGATATTGCTTTCATCTATATCTGCCTTGTCGAATTTCTTGGTGTATGAGAACAGAGCCTTGTTGCCGTTATCTCTCACATCATCAACTATAGCCTGTACAGTTGCTGCATAATCGCCATAGTTGTTAGGGCTTCTCTTTAAAAGGTTGTTTAACAGATCCTTCTTTGTATCATTGTTTAATTTTACTATTCTCATTTTTGTTCCTCCGATCCTGTACATCAACCCATTTAATAATATGTGTCTTCGACACCAGGTGCTTCCTCCGGCAAAGGGCTGACGTGCCTTTTTTTACATCTGTCTCTATTAATTTATTTTTTGTTCGTTGCTCTGTATCAGATTGTTAAGGTCTGCAAGAAGCTTTCTTATCCTCTGGTTTTCAAGCTTAAGACTTACCTGATTTACTACCATTCTTGCTGAAAGCGGACATATTTCTTCAAGAACAGTAAGCCCGTTCTCCCTTAATGTGCTTCCTGTCTCCACAATATCAACGATAACCTCTGACAGTCCCACAATAGGTGCAAGCTCCACGGAGCCGTTAAGCTTGATGATCTCTACCGTCTGTTTTTTCCTGTTATTAAAGTAATCCTTTGCTATGACAGGGTATTTGCTGGCAACCCTTATGATTTCATTTTTCTTTAAAAGCTCTCTTGCTGACTCAGGACCGCACACGCACATTCTGCATTTGCCAAAGCCCAGATCCATAACCTCGTAGAGATTTCTTCCCTCTTCAAGGATGGTATCCTTTCCCACAACTCCTATATCCGCTGCACCATACTCCACATATGTAGGTACATCTGTTGCCTTTGAAAGGAAGAATTTAAGCTTCAATTCCTCATTTACAAATATAAGCTTTCTTGTATCCGGATCCTTCATCTCATCACAGGTTATACCTATCTGCTCCAAAAGTGATAATGTTTTCTTGGCAAGTCTTCCCTTAGCCAATGCAAATGTTAAATATCTCATATATATTCCTCTTATTCTTCTTTATTATCTAACATCAGTTATTTTGTGACAGGTCAAAAACCTGTGTTCTGTTGTTTTCCTCTACGAAAATAAGGCTTTCAAAATTCTCCCGTCTGCCGTACTCCACATATTCCTCCAGAGACTTTCTGGTCGACTTTCTTATAAGCTCCACAGATCTTCCATCTGCACGCTTCTTCATGGCAAATGCTATAGCTGCCTCCTGGTTTTCTATTTCATAAAGAACAATGGAGTCCGTACGTTCAACCGGTATCTCTATGTCCTGTCTGTTCATGGCGTTCATAAGCTCGTCAACCTTAAAGGCAAAACCTATGGAAGGTGCGTCCTTGCCAAACTGCTTAAGAAGATTGTTGTATCTTCCACCTGTTACTATGGCGTTACCTGTACCGTAGGTGTAGCCACGGAAGATGATCCCTGTATAGTAATTGTATCCGTCTAACATGGACAGGTCAAAGCCGATATTTGTCTCATAACCATAATAACTAAGAGCCTTGTATATACGTCTTAACCTTTCACACGCCTGTACAGACATATCATTTGCCACATAAGATATGGCTCTGTCTATCATTTCTTCACCGCCAAACAGTGAATCAAAGGCAAGGAATGCTTCCTTAATGTTATCCGGCACATTTAATTCCTTAAGGTACTCTGAAAGTCCGAAGAAATTCTTGATATTTATATATTCCTTGATCCTTACTGCCGTCTCTTCGCTTATGCCCGACTCTTTTACCAATCCCACGAAGTAATCCATGGAACCTATCTCGATCTGAAAATCCTTTATGCCGATCTCCTTAAAGCAGTCGATAACTGTTGATATGATCTCAGCGTCTGCGGCAGTTGAATCGTCATTTATAAGCTCCGCACCTATCTGGGTGGTCTCCTTCAGCTTACCCTGGAGCTTAAGGGTGTTGATGTATGTATTTCCTGTATAACACAATCTCACAGGAAAATCCTCATCCGCATAATACTTTGCCACACATCTTGCGATACTCGGAGTTATATCCGGTCTAAGCACAAGGGTATTGTTATCCCTGTCAAAGAACTTGTACATTTCATTTGAAGGAACAGAGCCCTTGTCTCTGTTAAATATATCGAAAAATTCAAATGTAGGGGTTTCTATATCATGATAACTGTACAGCTTAAGTACATGGTGGAGTTTAGCAAGAAGATTTCTTTTTTTCTCACACTCTGTACCATATGTGTCCCTTACGCCGTCCGGTGTCTGTAATAGTTTGTCCTGCATTTCAATAGTCCTCCTGATTTTTGATCATGTTTAGAAGTTTCACTTTAACAAATTAAAGTGATAATTCAATACTTCAATAAAACGTGTAAATTATATTAGACAAAACTACTTTTGTCAATAGTATTATCTTGATAATAAATCTCGGCTTAAACATTCAAGATAATGGACTATGGCTCCGTTCTTTCCCTTGATGAACCAGTCCTTTGAAAGCTCATCATACCTGAAGTTCTTAGCATGTCCGTCTTTTACCCTGTCCACATAGCCCTTGATCTCACTGTATCTCATATAATAGAACTCATTCCTGTGGGTAAATAATATTATGAGGAACGCAATCCCCTCCTGTTTCTCAAAGTTTTCCATAAATTCAAGCTGGTGATCATGGATATTCTGCAATGAGAACACATCCTTGCTGCATTCCTTTGCGTCAAAGCAAATGGGAACTCCCTGACACACCCCAATATAATCCACTGTGGAATCCTTCTCGAAGTACGCCAGAGTTATCTGGCTGCTTTCCTTATCTATCTTTATGGGGGTTATGGGTGTGGGGATTTTCTGCACAAGAGCAAGTCCCTTTTCCTTATAGTATTCATTTGTATAATTAATAAGCTCCTCCAAGGTAGAACCTCGTAAGCCTCTGGAATTCCAAGTTGCCATTAGAATAAATCCTTACAGATCCTGTTATAATGATCCGGGAAATCTGCCTTGATGGTTTTGCCGGACATGTATGACAGTTCATTTTTAATATCTCCAAACACATACTCGCCACATATGAGAAGCTGATTTTTTAGTCCGTATCTGTCAGCGAAATATCTGTTTATCATTTTGTCACCATATTTTCTGTCACCTATAAGAGGATATCCAAGATGTTTAAGCTGGGCTCTTATCTGATGGGACTTACCTGTTATAAGCTCCACCTTCACCAGAGTATAGCTTCTGTTACATGCCACCGGGGTAAATATTGAATGTATGTACTCACTTCCCGGAGTCTTATCACGGGAAACTATAGCCTTGTTGTTTTTCCTGTCTTTGGTTATATATGCACTGCTATCTATTGTTTTTCCGATTTTTCCCGATACTATGGTGTAGTAAAATTTATGAAGAGTCCTATCCTTTATTATCTCTGAAAGGCACCTGCTTCCCATAAGGGATATGCCGGCGGTTATAAGCCCTTCGGTATTCCTGTCAAGCCTGTTGCACACAGAGGGCTTAAAGGTTTCAAGACTTTTTAAAGTTATGATATTGTTATCCAGAAGAAAATCTATGATAGCCTCGTTTATGGAGTAGTCGCCATTGTCTGCCTTCTGGGACAGCACCCCTGCAGGCTTGTAGGCAATAAGGATGTTGTCATCCTTATATACAACATCAAATTTGATCTTCCTGTCCCTGCCGCCATATGCTTCGGCTGATGGAGCATTGCCGCCGTCTCCGGAGTCTTTACGCCTGTCTGTATCTGATACTGCCGGGCTCTCGTATCCGGTGTTTTTTCTGAATTTGCTGATGGTTTCATCACTTAAGAAGATCTTAACAACGTCTCCGTCCTTAAGGATTTCCCTGCCGTCAGCCTTTCCTCCGTTTAATTTTATATTCTTTTTTCTGAGCATTTTGTAGATAAAGCTGTCGGGGGCTGTATTAAGATATGTGGAAAGCAGCTTGCTTAAACGCTTGCCTGCTTCATTTGCCGATACGATTATTTCCTGCATTTATAATCCAAGCTCCAGTATTTTCTTCTTTACTCGTCCGTCCTTATTGACGAAGTCCTCATGAACGTTCCTGACACCACATGCCTTTTTGATAAAATCCTCAAGGTCGGTGGTTACAACCGCAAGATAAGGCTTCGGTGTCTGTTCAAACACCTTGTCTACAGCTTTCTTTAATTCGTTCTTATCCTTTATCTTCGAATTGAAGCTGCCGTTATAGTAGAATATCATCCTGCCATCCCTTACAAGCACAACAGGAAAATATATCATTCCCTCATATCTGCTGATACTCACGTCATATAAAAGATCTCTCCTTATGTCCTCAGGAATCTCGGTCTCAGTCCTTTTATACTCCTCCTCTGTAAGCCAGTGGAACTTACCACAGAGGATAAGGGCAACCACCTGCTTTGAAAATGGAAGAGCCGTAAGTATCGGTACTATGATCATTACTGTCTTTGTTGTGCCAAAAAGAAAAAGGGACAAAGCAACACCGGCAACTATTATGATACCGGTGCTTATTATGCTTATGATGACTTTCTTCTTATGTCTTTTAAGATATCCGTATTGTCCTCTGTCCATTAAAAGCTCCTTGTCTAGTTAAAAAACTTGAGTATGACTGATGTAGGTATAACTGATGTAAGACCTCTGAAAGCATTCATGGCTACGCCGTATACCGACATTTCCTTACCGTGATATGCGTCTGTAAGGGCTTTTCTTACTACGTCTTCAGGTTTAACAAGAAAATACTTCTTAACAGGTATCATCTGGGCGTACACCTGCGCCCTGTCGAAGAATTCCGTATCTACAGGTCCCGGGCATACCGCTGTAACCGTTACTCCCTTTCCTGCCATTTCCTGATTTAAGGCCCTTGAGAAGCTTAATACCAGTGACTTTGTTGCTGCATACACTGCAAATGAAGGCTGCGGCATAAATGCTGCCGATGAAGCCATGTTTATGATATTTGACGGATATGTCATATATGGCAGTGAGATATGGGTCATTGCAATTAAGGCACGGCAGTTAAGGTCTACCATATCAACAGAGTCCTCATAACTTATCTTGTCCACATGTCCCATAACTCCGAAGCCTGCTGCATTAACAAGAACTCTTATGCCTGCGTGCTGTCTTTCAAGAAGCTTCTTGTAGAAATCAATATCACTCTGCTTACTGAGATCAAGAGTAAGTACTCTTACGGTCTTATCGCTTATTTCCTTTATCTCCTTTTTAAGATTATCAAGTCTGTCTGTTCTTCTGGCTATGATCCATATCTCCTGGACAGTCTTGTAATGTCTGGCAATCTGTAATGCAAATTCTCTTCCAAGTCCTGATGAAGCGCCTGTTATCACCGCTATCTTTTTCATATCTACATCATCCTCCATCCTGTTAAGTATTTATTCTTCAAGGTTCCCTTATTATTCTTAGCCCATCCCAAAGGATATCCGTCTACACAGACCAGAGTGTAACCGTTTCTTAGAGTATTATCATCCTCTGCTTCTATTGTTTCACCTTTAAGATATTTTATAACCCTGTTATCATCAGCAGTCATGCTGTATACATTGTCAAATTCATCAGCCCTTAGGAACATTGCAAGGGACTGGCTCGGTTCAAATCTGTTCTTCTTTATCTCTCCTAAGAAGAGTCCGTTCCTTAAGAGCCTTAAGCCCTTAACATCCGGCATATCCTCACATATATAGAATAACCTTCCGGATTTCTCCTCTATCCTTCCTGTATCAAATCTGTCTGATTTTATCTTACTGAAGAACTCTTCTGTTACCGTGTCCATTCTGTAAGGCTTAAAAGCATACTCACCGGAGGCATCACAATGGCACATATCAGGATCAGTCTCCTTTTTTATGAGGGCTACGAAATGTCCTTCACCTCTGATCTTATGAGGCCACAGTCTGGCACATTTTGTAAGCTCCTTATTTCCTGTATTGCCCCATTCCGGGTGTCCGTCATCAAAGCCATCAACCTTTGGCACATCTATAAGTCTTAAGCTCGGATCAAGCCCCAACAGATATTCCACCGACTGTTCGTTTTCCATAGGGGAAAATGTACATGTGGAATAAAGCATGGTTCCTCCCGGCCTTAACATCTTCACAACCTCATTTAATATGCCTCTCTGAAGCCCTGCAAAAAGCTCCACACCGTTGTTCTCCCAGGCTGTCACCATGGACTGGGATTTTCTGAACATTCCCTCACCGGAGCAGGGAGCATCCACCAGGATCTTGTCGAAGGTATTGCAGAACCTTTCAGACAGCTTATTAGGAGGTTCGCTTACAACAGACATATTTCCTGTTCCGAATAATTCAAGGTTCTTAAGAAGAGCCTTGGCTCTTGAATTACTTATATCATTTGATATGAGAACTCCTGTATTACCAAGCTTCGCCGCCAGTTCTGTGGACTTTCCTCCCGGAGCTGCACATATGTCAAGAACGGTATCTCCCGGCTTAATATCAAGAACACTTGCCGGAGTCATGGCACTTGGTTCCTGGATGTAATAAAGTCCGGCATAGTAATAAGGGTGCTTTGACGGAACATACTTCTTGTCATCATAATAGAAACCGTTGTCTGTCCATGGGATACTCTCTAATTCAAAGGGAGATATCTTAAGAAAATCCTCTACGGATATCTTAGCCGTATTTACCCTTATACCATGGTTCATGCCCTTATCCAGGCAGCCTATATAATCCTCGTATTCATCTTTTAACTGTTCTTTTATTCTGTCTTTAAAGCTTTCAGGTAATATCATTATCTCTGTATTATCTCCTTGGGGCAAATGTTATCCTGCTGTTCTTAAATGCTCTGTGCCTTGTATTCCTCTGCCATGATATCAAGCTGCTTTGAGAAGTTCGTGAGAAGCTCCAGATCATCCTTCTCATAGATCTGATAGAACTCATCCTGTATCTTGGCTATCTCTCTCTGATTTCCTACCTTATAAAGGTTCTGTATATCATTTAAAATATCCGCTACAATATTTGCCTTAATGTTAAAGGAGTTCTGGGCGTCTATTATCTCATCTCTTACCTGGCTCATCTCATGGTCAAGGGCTACCGTGGCATTGGCTGCATTTAAGAGTTTGCCCCTGACATGATCAGGAATATTCTTTTTGTATTTGTACTGCAGTGAATGTTCGATAGTTGCCCAGAAATTCATGGCAAGTGTCCTTATCTGTATCTCTGCCTGTATGGTCTTGTTTCCATGAATGGTATTGACCTTGTAATTGATTATCATGTGGTAGCTTCTGTAGCCGCTTGCTTTGAAGTTTGATATATAATCCTTCTCCTCGCGGACCTCCATGTCCTCTCTGGATCTTATGATCTCCACCACCTTGTAGATATCCTCCACGAACTGGCACATTATACGGATACCTGCAATGTCGTCCATTTCCTCAACAATCTGATCCATAGGGATGTTCTTCTTCTGGAGCTTGTCAAGGATACTGGATATGGTCTTTACTCTTCCGGTAACTGCTTCTATAGGTGAATACATGCTGGCATTCTTATAGTCAGCTATTATGTGGTTGAATTTAATCAGCAGCTCGTCGACTGCCTGTGAATATGGCGCAAGTATCTCACGCCAAAGCTGTATTTCCATGATTACTACTCTCCTTCTGTAACATCAGTATTTCCCTTGTCGTGACTGGCTCTGGTGTAAAGGAAATCATATTCCTTCTGTGCCTGCTCATTGTCCGGGTACTGGGTAAGCAGATCTGACACAAGCCCGAAGGCTTCATCATAATTGCTCATGGCCTCATAATATGCTATCTCAAGCAATCTGAGATTTAAATTGTAAGTCTTGTCACTGGTAAGACCTGTCTGTATATATCCGTATGCCTGATCAAGATCTCCTGTCTTAAGATAGTATGCGGCAAGCTGGGTATACAGGTATGAATTATATCCGTACTCTGCTATGTATTTGTCATAACATTCAAGCATTTTGTCATACTGCTCTGTCTCTGCATAACAGGTTCCGGCATACACATACATGGTGGTATATCCTGCTTCAGCAGCTTTCATGAATAGGTCAACAGTTCCTGCGTAATTGCCCTTGTTGAAGTCGCTAAGTGCCTGGGACATGTTCTTAAGTATCTCAGTCTGTTCCTTATCCGCCTTCTTATACAGCTCAACCCTTTTGTATTCGTCAACGGCGTCGGTATATCTCTGCTGCTGGAGACATATATCTGCAATATACATGTGTATGTTCATATCTGTCTTCTTGGAGAATAACTGCTTCTCGTCCAGAGCGTCATTGAAATACTCCAAGGCTGTGGCATAGTCTCCCTTGTTGTAATATTCTGTTCCCTGTTTATAGTACTCATCCTTGTGAGAAAGTATCTGTGAACCCAGTATTATAAGAAGTCCTATGGCAGCTATGACCAGCACTGCAAATAATACTATCTTCTTTATATCATATCTGTTCTTTTTACGTCTTCTTCTGTATCTGTCATATCGTCTTCTTCTGGACATGAGGTGATCTCCTTAAATAAAATAATATCCAAACAGTCTGTCGGATAAATCTCCGGCAAACCATTTGGATAAAATTATATCATAGATTTATTTGTTTTAAAAGTATTGTTATAAACGATTAGTAATGATTAGTGGTGGAATAATCTTATTCCTGTAAATACCATTGCCATGTTGTATTTATTCGCACATTCGATCACAAGATCATCTCTTACAGATCCGCCCGGCTGTGCAATATACTTAACACCACTCTTGTGGGCTCTCTCGATGTTATCTGAGAATGGGAAGAATGCGTCTGAACCGAGAGTTACATCAGTATTCCCCGCAAGCCATGCCTTCTTCTCCTCCCTTGTGAATACCGGTGGCTTAACCTTGAAGATGTTCTGCCACTCGCCCTCACGGAGCACGTCCTCATACTCATCACCTATATATACATCTATGGCATTATCCCTGTTGGCTCTTCCGAGACCATCAACAAACTGGAGAGAAAGAACCTGTGGTGACTGTCTGAGATACCAGTTGTCAGCCTTTTGTCCTGCAAGCCTTGTACAGTGGATCCTGCTCTGCTGACCTGCACCGATACCGATTGCCTGTCCACCCTTTACATAGCATACTGAATTTGACTGGGTATACTTAAGGGTTATAAGTGATATCTTAAGGTCAATAAGTGCCTCCTCAGGAATATCCTTGTTCTCTGTAACGATATTTGAAAGAAGATCTCCGTTGATATCAAGCTCGTTTCTTCCCTGCTCGAAGCTCACACCGTAAACCTGCTTTGTCTCAAGCTCTGCAGGAACATAGTTCTCATCTATCTGGATGATGTTGTAGTTTCCCTTCTTCTTAGCCATGAGAAGCTCCATAGCCTCATCTGTGTAGCCCGGAGCGATAACACCGTCTGATACCTCTCTCTTAATAAGTCTTGCTGTATCTGCGTCACACACATCTGAAAGTGCAATAAAATCTCCAAATGATGACATTCTGTCAGCACCTCTTGCCCTTGCATAGGCACATGCCAGTGGTGAAAGCTCACCAAGATCATCAACCCAGTATATCTTGGCAAGAGTGTCTGTAAGTGGAAGTCCTACTGCCGCACCTGCCGGTGATACATGCTTGAAGGATGTTGCTGCAGGAAGCCCTGTAGCTGCCTTAAGCTCCTTAACAAGCTGCCAGCCGTTAAATGCGTCAAGGAAATTGATATATCCGGGCTTGCCGTTTAATACTGTTACAGGAAGATCGCTTCCGTCAGCCATGTATATTCTTGATGGCTTCTGATTAGGGTTGCATCCGTATTTTAACTGAATTTCGTTCATGTCTTTTCTCCTTTACTTATGGCTTTTTATATGCCACCTGTCACTATATTTGTATTTTTTATTTATACTTTTTGTCTGTTATTAATCTTTACTTGTTCTTGTTTACGATCTTTGTCTCGTACTCGCCGGTTTCGATATCAATAAATCTTACAAAAAGTGAAACCTTGTTGTCCTGGTTGAGGTTGTTCCATACCATGTCTGTGAACTGGTCGATATCTCCGTCGATCTCCACCAGCTTAGGTTCACCCTCAAAGCTTGGAAGTGGATTTCCATCATGCATATATGTATGGATGAAATGTCCCTCACCTGCCACAGGATTTTCATAGGCAAATGTATATCTGTTACAAGCTTCAGGATTTCCGTTATTGCTCTTTAAGATAGACATTGCATAGTTGTATGTTCCGTTTTCAATATGCATAACACCTGATATTCTAGGGGTGTAATTTGGTCCGTCCGGCTCAAACTCTCTTGATCTTAGGGACTGCTCAAAGGTAAGCTGCTTGTCCATTCCCTCATAAATCGTATCTGTCTGATCACCGTTTGTAACTATTGTCTTGTTGCCAAGAACTCTTACAGGTGCGTAGATGATGAGACTTGGATCCTCAAGCTTTGAAGGATCAAATGCCTCTGTTCTGATACCCTCTCCCTCTGTTACAAATACTCTGTTTCTGCTGTTGCTGCTTCTTCCCATAATGAAGTAAGCTGTTACTGCTTTCTTTCCGTCCTTGGTCTTTCCGATAACGATTCCTCTTCCCGGATACGCATTTGAGCTAAGCTCCTTTGCCAGTGATAACATTTCCATAATCTTTCTGCCTCCTTGGATTGGTATATGATAAGTTAATCTTGTACTTGTGATCATCATGGGCTTTAAAAACGATGTCACGGACATCATTACAAAAAGTGGAGCAGCAACCATTAGAAATTGCCTGTTTGGTATCGCCACCTCATATTCATTCGGCGGCATTTCGTCAGCACCATTCTAAATGTGTCTTCGACACTTGGTGCTTCCTACGGCAAGGGTTGCTGCAGCGTAACGATGTCAAGGACATCATTACAATACAAAAAAAGCCAACGGTCTGAGCACACAAATACGCACATAAAAATATTTGTCTGCCCAGGCGGTCGGCTCTTGTTATGGCACACTCCCTATAGGTATATCCTATCAGCCCTGAGACTGTCTCCGCCAGTCGTGTACCGAACTGGTTTCATAATATAATATATCGAAAATTATTGCAAGGATAATTTCTTTCTTTATTGCACAAAAGGAGTGCGCCATCTGTTACAATGACGCACTCCTTCGTTATTAAACCCCACAATTTGATATTTAGAGACTGTGACTGCATCCGCCATGACACTTGGAACAGTCGCCACCACATATGTGTCTGCCCTTTTTCCTATCCTTCACCATTCCCTTCACTATGAAGAATACTATAAGAAGGACTATAGCTGCCACGATTATTGTACCTATATACTCTGACATGAGTCACCACTCCTTTATAAAACTCTATAGATTATGCGTTAAGAAATTCCTTACTTGTCTTAACCTTCTTGTTTGGATCCGGACGGAACAGTAAGAAGAAGAATAAGACGATCAGAAGGATTGCTACTACTGACCAGATTCCGAATGTGCAAGCACCTGTAAAGAGACCTGCGATTCTGAATACAACAAGTGAAACAAGGTAAGCAAAACCACACTGGTATCCGATTGCGAACCAGAACCACTTTGCGCTGTTCATCTCTCTCTTAATGGCACCCATAGCTGCGAAACATGGTGCACAGAGAAGGTTGAATAAAAGGAATGCAAATCCACTTGCGGTTGTGAACGCACCGGCAAGTGCCTGATATACAGTGCCGTCACCGCCACCGTAGAGGATACCCATTGTACCAACGATATTCTCCTTAGCAACAAGACCTGTTATAGAAGCAACAGCTGCCTGCCAGTTACCAAATCCCTGAGGAACGAATATCCATGCGATACCCTTACCGATTGTTGCTAGGATACTGTAATCGATCTCGCTTTCTTCAAGCATACGGAATGTTCCGTCTACAACACCGAAGTATGTTGTGAACCATACAGCGATAGTTGAAAGTGTAATAATTGTACCAGCTTTTTTAATAAATGACCAGCCACGCTCCCACATACTTCTTAATACAGAACCTATTGTAGGAATGTGGTATGGAGGAAGCTCCATAACGAATGGTGACGGATCTCCGGCAAACATTTTTGTCTTCTTAAGCATGATACCTGAACAGATGATTGCTGCGATACCAATGAAGTATGCGCTTGTAGCAACTAATGATGAACCACCGAATATAGCACCTGCGATCATGGCTATGAACGGAACCTTAGCACCGCAAGGGATAAATGTTGTTGTAATGATTGTCATACGACGATCTTTTTCGTTTTCTATTGTACGTGAAGCCATGATACCTGGAACACCACAACCTGTACCTACGAGCATAGGTATGAAGGACTTACCTGAAAGTCCGAACTTTCTGAATACACGGTCCATGATGAAAGCGATACGTGCCATGTAACCACAGTACTCAAGGATTGCAAGTAAGATGAACAATACAAGCATCTGAGGAACGAAACCAAGTACGGCACCGACACCGGCTACAATACCGTCGATTATAAGACCATGGAGCCAGTCAGCACAGTTAAGCTTGTCAAGACCTGCTGAAATAAGATCAGGTATAGATGGAACGAACACGCCGTAATCAGCAGGATCGATCTCAGCCATCTCTGTACCGTTTAAGTACTTAACTGCATCTTCATATGTCATTGCGTTAGTTGTTTCTTCATCAGCTCCTGATGGAATCTCTGAATAGTATACGTCAATATCGTATGTATCAAGAGTTTCCTCATCTTCCATCTCGTACTTAACACTTGCTTCTGTGTTAGTATTTGCTTCGATGGCTGCCTTTGTTGCGTCTACATCAACAGCGTCTTCATCATCTGTTACAAGAACACCATAAGCGTCAAGGGCATTAATGGCTGCGTCATAGTCTCCGCTTGCTTCTTCATAATCTGAGGTTCCGATTCCGAAAAGATGGAAACCATCACCGAAGAGGTTATCATTTGTCCAGTCTGTGCACCATGCACCTACTGTTGACATTGCTATGTAATAAACTAACCACATTACAAGTACGAATATCGGGAGAGCAAGGATACGGTTTGTAACAACCTTGTCTATCTTATCTGAAACTGTAAGCTTCTGACCATTTGAAGCCTTCTTAAGGCATTTATCGATTATTGATGTAATGTATGAGTATCTTTCGTTTGTAATGATACTCTCTGTATCGTCGTCAAACTCATCCTCAAGCTGTTTGATCTCTGCTGAACAATCAGGAGCATTCTTCATCTGCTCGATGATCTTGCTATCCTTCTCAATAAGCTTGATAGCGAAGAATCTCTTCTTGTTCTCTTCTATATCTAACTTAGCTGATACGCTGTCGATGGCAGTCTCAACCTTGTCATCAAACTTGTGAACGATCTTGTTTGCAGCCTTTGCCTTTGCAGCAGCTACAGCCTTTTCCTTAACCTCATTGATACCTGTTCCCTTAAGAGCTGAGATCTCAACAACCTCACATCCAAGAGATTCCTTAAGGTTTTTGATGTTGATGGAGTCACCGTTCTTCTTAACAAGATCCATCATGTTGACAGCCATTACAACCGGGATCCCCAGCTCAATAAGCTGTGTTGAAAGGTAAAGGTTTCTCTCTATATTTGTACCATCAATTATGTTGATGATGGCGTCAGGATATTCCTGAATAAGATAATTTCTTGCAACTACTTCCTCAAGAGTATATGGAGAAAGTGAGTAGATACCCGGAAGATCTGTGATGGTTACATCTTTATTGCCCTTAAGCTTACCTTCCTTCTTCTCAACTGTAACACCTGGCCAGTTACCTACGTACTGGTTAGCGCCAGTTAAAGCATTGAATAATGTTGTTTTACCGCAGTTAGGATTTCCTGCAAGTGCAATCTTTACTGACATTGTTTACCTTCTTTCCTATATATGTTTATCTTACTTTGAAGAGACCTGTTATCTGGTAATATATATGCTGCATTAGTCTCTTCTATCACCTGTTAGAGTTTGCTAACGTATGAACAAAAAAATAAGCGATTACTGAACCTCTATGATCTCAGCATCAGCCTTACGTATTGATAACTCATATCCTCTTACGGTAACCTCTACAGGATCGCCGAGAGGTGCCACCTTACGTACATAGATCTCTACGCCTTTAGTGATACCCATGTCCATGATTCTTCTTCTGACAGGTCCTTCACCGGACAGCTTGACAACCTTTACTGTCTGACCAACAGAAACATCCCTTAAAGTCATTATCTTTCCTCCATTCATCATTATGAAACCATGATCTTATTTGCCATTTCTTTTCCTATGGCAACACGAGAATCCTTAATATTTACTATTAAGTTACCTGCTATCACAGATATAACTGTAACCGGGCTTCCAACAACAAAACCTAGCTTCTCAAGGAACAGTCTCGTTTCTTCTTTTCCGCCAACTTTTTGTATTACATTTACTTCACCGCTTTTAGCCATTGATAAAGGCATCATAAGTCACGCTCCTTATTTTTTTCTCGTGGTTAGTATAGTCTAACATTTATTAGAAGTCAATAATATTTTGATAACTTTTTTCGTGTTTGTTGATAATTAATTATCAATAGCGTTATGCCCTTTCCGTGTGAAAATAAAGATTTGAAGACTTTTTAACAGTATGCTATAATGAATCCTGTATATTGGGTGTATTGATAAATTTATCAATATTATTTATTTGTGCATAGCACAGAAAGAGGCATGTATGTTAATAACCAACGAATCAGTAGAGAATTATCTCGAGACAATATTAAGACTGAGCGAAAAGCTTCCGGTGGTACGTTCTGTAGATATCGCGGAGGAATTAGGATATAAGAAGTCAAGTATAAGCGTTGCCATGAAGAACCTTAAGAACCAGGAATACATCACCGTATCCGACAGAGGATATATTCAGCTTACGGAATCCGGCATGGGGATTGCAAGAAAGATATATGAAAGGCATGATGTCATATCTACATGGCTTGTTACTCTTGGTGTAGATCCACAGGTTGCATCCGATGATGCATGCAAGCTTGAGCATGTATTAAGCGATCAGACCTTTAATGCCCTTAAGGACCATATAAACGGGTTAAGATAATATTATAAGATCCCGTAACCTACATATATATTTGGATAATTTTTAAAAATATCAAGCTGCTCTGCCGTTTCGGTGAGGGCAGCTTTTACTTTTTCTCCATACATAAATCTGTCATTATTATTTACAATCCCCCACTCCATAAGGCTTCCGGCTATACCGCTTACATATGGCACTGCCATAGATGTTCCCGAAGCATATACATACCTGTTACCGGGGTATGCTGTGTATATATCCACTCCCGGTGCAGCAATATCCGGCTTAACCCTGTTATCTGTTGTGTAGCCCCTGCCTGAAAATCCGGCAATATCCATAAGCGTGCTGTCATAGGCGCCAACTGTTATTATGCTGTTTCCTGTTCCCGGTATGGTGAGGGTAGACGCTGTGACGGGATATGAAAATCTCACATCACTACTTATCGGAAGATATGCATTGTAGCTCCCTGCCACAGACTGTCTTGGAATCAGGACTATCCGCCACACTCCCTCATATATATAAGTATTGCTGTTAAAGCCTATATATATTTCCTTAAGGGTATTTACCGGTGTAGGTTCAAACATTATGCCGTCAATGACCGTATCTCCGTAGTATGCCCTTGTACTTCTCTGATACTCTGTCATATTCATTACAATGCTTCCTCCCGGAGACATAACACCCACATCAAATATATCAACGGGATTATACCATATAGACACATTAAAGCTTCTGCTGTAATTATATACTGCAATATCTATAAATTCATCTTCAGACATACCCACATCTCCCGATGTATGAAGTCCTGACAGGGCATAATTTCCGCTCCCGCCTATTATAGTTACTGTTGTAAGTCCTGAAACGCTGTCTATATATTCCTCAGCCATGGATTTTCCGTTGTGAGCTCCGTAATTATTTCCATAGCTTAAATTTATGACCAGAGGAACCATTTCCTCCAGTGCTCTCCGCATACAGAAGTCAATTCCCATTATAAGATCTATGATATTTGACTCACCGTTTCTGGTATTAAGCTTAACCGCCCATATACCTGCCCGATTAAGTCTCCCTGTGGTATTACCGCAGCATATTCCGGCAACCTCCGTTCCATGCCCCGACCGATCTCTTGACAAATATTCGTAATTATCTAAAGAAGTCTGGAGCTCATCCAATTCATAAACTGCCCCGATACCGTATTCATTTATCCTGTTCTGATCGTAAATTGCACTCTGGTCCCATAGAACCTCAACCCTTGTAATGCCATCCGTAAGGAATTGTTCATGTCCGTAATCAATGCCTGAATCTATAAATGCAACCTTCACTCCCTCTCCCCTTAAGGCTGCTCCATAATAAGCAGGTGTCCGTGATATGTCCATTCTGCTCTCCGACCTGCTCCCAAGCTGCACGGGTCTGTTTGCTTCCATATATATTATCCGGGAATCTCCGCTACATTCCATCACCCTGTTCCTGTATATGTACATAACGGCATAGTTATTTAATAATTTTATCAGCCTGTTGCACATACCCGGAACCATATCATCTATATCACCCACATACTTGACAAACAAAACAATTTCTTCGGTTCCATCTTCGTTATTGATATCTATGTATAATTCCGGATCCAACTTGTTGTCCATATTTCTCTCCGTATTCTTAATGTATATATATATATGTTCTAATTATTTGCAAATATGTCGTAAGTTGTATGAATATATTAGCGAATATATTCAATTTTACAACTTTTCCACATTATCCACATATTTATACACATTTTCAGAAGTAAAACAACGATTTTTGTCATAATATCCAGGAGTTATCCACTATGCACAATTCCATTTGTCTAACATTATCGAAATTCATTTTTTTCAAAGTACATAAACTGACCAATTATTCACGGCATATTAAATATAATTCTCTTTGCAATAAAGAAAGCAGGTATTTATATGGAGAACATTATTGAACTGTTGATCGGATTCAGGGATAAAGCTGTTGTCACCAGAGGTTTTCTTGATACAGGGAATAATCTTTATGACAGAGTCACAGGTAAACCAATAGTAGTTGCTGCTCCGGATATCATTAAAAAACTTTATAGCAAAACATATGGCAGTATATTGAGTTTTTATTTAAACGGCTCTACCGGGGAAATAAAAGATCTTGATAATTTCCAGAACAGGATACACATGATAAGCTATTCAACCATTTCCAGAAAGGATAATGTAATGCCGGCATTTGATTGCGACTTTTTCTTTCTCGGGTCAAAGCTCATAAAGGCAAAGCCTTTGATCGGCATGAGTATGGTAGCTTTCGGAAATGAACAAAAAAGCTACTCTGTGCTGTTGCATAACAGTTTCAGCCTGTACTGACCGGCTGACGTTTAATAAAGAAAGCGTAAAATAACACAAAAATGGCGCAAACCGTGCCAATAAAAAGAGGTGCTAGAAATGATAAATACAATTAAAACCGAGGATTTCAGATACTCTGTTATGAAAAATATACGGGGAGGAAGAAACACTGAGGAAAATGAAATACATTACATAGGTGGTTCCGAGATCCTTCCTGCACCACTGTCCCAGAAGGAAGAAAGTACCGTGGTGATAGATCTTCTTAATAATAACAGCATAGACGCAAGGAAGACTCTTATTGAGCGTAACCTGCGTCTGGTAGTATACATAGCAAAAAAATTCGACAATACCGGCGTTGGTACCGAGGATCTCATATCCATAGGAACCATCGGACTTATAAAGGCAATAAACACCTTCAAATATGACAAGAACATAAAGCTTGCCACCTATGCCTCCAGGTGTATTGAAAATGAGATCCTTATGTATCTCAGACGCAATAACAAGACCAGACTGGAAATATCCATAGATGAACCTTTAAATGTGGACTGGGACGGAAATGAACTCCTTCTGTCTGACATCCTTGGTACCGACGATGATGTTGTCTACAAAAATCTCGAGACGGAAATGGATAAGAATCTTCTTGAAATAGCTGTTTCAAAATTATGTGAAAGAGAAAGAACTATAATCGAGCTGCGATACGGTATCCACACAATAAATGGCATAGAAAAAACCCAGAAGGAAGTTGCGGATATGTTGGGAATATCACAGTCCTACATTTCCCGTCTGGAAAAGAAGATCATCAAAAAGCTTAAGAAAGAAATAATTAAATTATCCTGATACTTTTTTAGTGGTGATAGTTGGCAAGCCTTCTCTTGGTATCATCTACAAGATTTCTGTATCTTTCATAATACTTTCCCTTGAGTTCACCGCTTGCCGCCATCTCCGTCACCTGCCTGTCTAACTCCTTAAGGGCATCGTGGGCAAGATCCTTATAATTGTTCTCAAGATTTATATTCATTTCATTTATGAGTGAATCAAGCTTCTTTTTTGTTTTTCTGTTTAACATATATACTCCTCTCTGTTGATTTTCAATGTTGACACCTTATCCTGTCTTATGTTAATATAACAAAGGTTTCAAAACTAAGCCGGCGTGTCGGAATTGGCAGACGAGGCAGACTCAAAATCTGTTGGCGGCAACGTCGTGCGGGTTCAAGTCCCGCCGCCGGCATTATATACAGCTGTGTCGTCATGGCAGTTGATAATAAATTAATTTTACAACCTTGCAGATGTGCAAGGTTTTTTTGTTAAGGCAACGAGTTAAATGCAATATGCAATTAATTACTTATCTTTTTCGCCACAACCACATATCTTCCGTCGTTCACATGGTATGAACAGGTGGAAAGGGTTATGAGCTTATCTCCATAATTTGCAGTTGAGTCAAAATCATATGTACAGCAGGATCTGATATACTGTATAAATTCATTAAACTCCTCTTCGTCCGCGGCGTTGTGGAAATCGTAATAGTGATAATGTTCCGTGTCTCCCTTCTCATATACCTGGGTTTTAAAGGCTGCTATGACCTCATAGGTTCCGGTGTCCTCAAGGGTATCAAAACTTATGTATTTATGATCCCGGTAGAAGCTTTCATCCCTGTACAAGGTCAGTTGATGGAACATGGTTCCACTCTTCATATTATGTCCATATATGATGATATTATCCGATATATTATCACCTGTAGGTATGCAGAGATTATCTATGAAGAGACATCCCGCATAGCTGTACTCCCTGTCAAAATTCTTATGAAGATAATACTCCCTTTCGTCAGGGGTGTACATTACCGGATAATCTATATCAGTTCCATCTATCTTAAGCCAGCCCATAAAGTCCGTATTCGCTTTATAAAGCTTCTGATACTTTATGAGCACATCTCTTCCGTCTATATCCACAAGATCTGTTCTTTTTGTGTTCTCACTACCATTTTCTGCATTTGAACTATCTCCCGCTTCTATATTTCCAACCCGGTCGTCGGGAACCTCAACTATCATATTCCTGAGATCATCAAACCTTGCCTCAGTCTTCCTGCTCTTATAGTAATAGTTTATAATATATGCACCTGCAGAAACTGTGATCAGTGCAAATACTGCAATAAGGATATTAAGCACTATCTGACGCTTCTTACTGCCTTTTGCAGCCTTATCCTCATTACCGGTCACACGGCTTTCATGATGGTTTTCGTTTTTATCTATCATGTTTCTGTATTCAAAGTCAGTCACATTTTTATTTTTATCTTTATTATTATTTGTTTTCTCCATGTTCGGTGTCTTCTTTACAATATTTTTTCATCGAGCAGCAACAATTGAAATTGCCTGTTTGGCATCACCATTCTAAATGTGTCTTCGACACTTGGTGCTTCCTCCGACAAGGGGCTGCTGCAGCATAACGATGTCATAGACATCATTATATAACTTAAAGAAAAAGGCCTCTGCAAATGAATGCAGAAGCCCTCTCTTAGGATCTCTCACGATCTTATTGATCTCAATAATACTTCTTATTTCCCCACAAACCAGCTTTCTTAAGTTCCACATACTCTGAGTATGCCTGCTCGAGAATCTGTTTTTCATTTGGAAATTTCAGAAGGTGGTAGGCTTCATGATATTTATAGTATCCGGAGTCCACAAAATATTCCTCTCTCTGAGGCTTGCTGTAATAGCTGTCAGCCATCATGAGAAACCAGTGTACATCCTTATTTACTACATCAAAAGCAGTATTAAACGTATAATTGCTCTTACCTACATACTTAATAATAGATGCGCTTACACCTGTCTCCTCTTTTACTTCTCTAAGTGCAGTTTCATTATGTTCTTCACCTTTTTCAACTGTACCTTTGGGGAGAACCCATCCTTCATATTTGTTTTTGTAGTTTTTGTAAAGTAATAATACTTTTCCCCTGAAGATTACCACACCTCCACAGCTTGTTGCCTCTATCATCGCAAAACCTCCGTTTTCTGGTGTGACCTAATTGGGATAAGTATAACATATACTTACCTGGTTGGCAATCCTAGTCAGCCACATTGTTGTAATAGCAGTCAAATATCTGTCTGGCGATATATGACGCAGAAGCTCCGGTATTGCTGGCATTTTCCACAATAACACATACCACTATGTCAGGATCATCCTTATCTGCAAATCCCACAAACCATGAGTGTGAATCATTATTTGCATTAAACTCGGCAGTACCGGTCTTTCCTATTATCTTGTAGGATGAGCCGTAGAAATAGTCAGCCGCAGTACCATACTCTGACACTCCGCTCAAAAGCCCGATCATCCTTGACGCTTCTGTAGGGGATATTATCTTACCGTAGGAATCCGGCTTAAAGGTCTTCACTACCGCTCCGTCACAATTCTCTATCCTGTCTATCATGTACGGCTTCATCATAACTCCGCCATTTGCAATGGTACTCATGATAAGGGCGTTGTGAAGAGGTGTTATAAGGGTATTTCCCTGTCCTATGGCAGTCTGAGGTGCCAATGACTTATCACTCTTGCCATCAAGCTCAAAGACCGACTTGTTATAGTATCCGCTGTATGGCAGGGACTTGTTAAAGAGGAAATCCTCGCACAGAGTCCTGAACTTGCCCATGTCTATCGATATTCCAATATTTGAAAATGACGTATTACATGAATATGCCAGTGAATCCTTAAGGTCTACCGTACCATGAACTTTATAGTGGTAACAGTGGATAGGTACTCCTGCAAATGTACCCTCGCCGGTACATTCATATGAATAATTCTCATAATCAGGATTTTCCCTGGTATACTCCAGTGCCGTAAGCACCTTAAATGTAGATCCCGGAGGATAAAGCCCCTGGGTAACCCTGTTTACAAGGTATGAGCCACCTGTGGTCTGGCTGTCTGCAATGACATTCTCAATATCGTTAGGATCATAATCAGGCTTTGATACCATGGCAAGGATCTTGCCGGTATCCGGCTCTATAACAACAACAGCACCATCATTGTAGCCAAGAGCGTCATAGGCTGTTGTCTGTAGGTCGTAATTAAGAGTTGACACCACATTATTTCCCTTGTTTTTCTCATTCTTAAGGGCGTGGTATATCTGCTTTACAATATTCTCATTGGAGGTAAGAAGATAATAAGTGGAATTCATCTCCAGTCCTGCCTGTCCGTTGCTGTCGTATCCCACAGCATGGACGAACTTGTTGGCATATGGGTAATATCTGTATTCATTACCATTATCATCTGTCTTAGTCTCCGCAAGAACTACACCATCACTTGAAATTATGGAGCCCTTTATAACCTTCTTGGCATATAAGTTCTGCCTGGTATTATAAGGGTTAGCAATGGTTGTCTCCGAATCAACGGCAACATACTTAACCAGATATGCCATCATGGACACAAAGAGTATTACCACAATATAAGTGATAACAAGTACAGGAACATTTCTCTTGTCATTATTCTTTTTTTCTATCTCTTCTCTACTCACCCGAGAAGTCCTGGTAGTATTCTTTCTGCTCATAATTCTCACTTTCTTCACTAGAATTTTCTTCGCCGCCACGTTCCATAACACATATTCCCTGTATAATTCCAAATATTATAAGGGTACTTACAATAGAGCTGACACCATAGCTTACCAGCGGAAGTGTCACACCGGTAGATGGTATGAATTTTATAACACCGCCTACATTTAAGAATATCTGAAAAATGAAACATACAGTAAATCCAAATGCCACATTCTTATAGAACGGATCTTTTATCTTCATGGAGATATTTATAAAGTATATAAATATACTGAGATACATAAGAAGAAGGCACAATGCGAATATTACACCTAACTCCTCACATATAGCTGCAAATATAAAGTCTGACTCCACGACTATGACCGCATTAGGTGCTCCCTGGCAAAGCCCGGTTCCCACAAAGCCACCTGAGCCTATGGCAAATAATGAGGTTGCCACCTGATATCCGCTGTCATTTATGTATTTAAACGGATCCAGCCATGCATTTATTCTTGTGGTAACGTGACCCAGCTTGTCCTTAAACAGCAGGTAGCCGCCGGTTGCCGCCAGGGCACCGAAGCCTCCGCCGCATATCAGTATAGACAACCTCTGGGTTGCCACATATAACATCATAAGGTAGATCATGCAGAATATGACCGCACCACCAAGATCCTTTTCAGCTACAAGCACAAGGACAAACATAAATGCCACAACTGTAGTCTTCACCATGTCCTTAAAGCCACAGGATTTCTCAAGAGAGCTGGCAACAAAAAATACAAATATTATCTTAACAAGCTCCATTGGCTGGAAGGAGAAATCACCTATACCTATCCAGTTTCTGGCACCGTACTTGGATATACCAAGTCCCGGTACAAATACAGTGGCAAGAAGCCCTATACCAAATATTGCATAGAACACGTTCAGATACTTAAGACGTTTAACATTTACAACCATCTTAGGTATAAAGGCGGTCACTATAAGGGCTATTGTCGCGAAGATAAACTGTCTCTTGGCAAGAGAAAAATCAATCCTCGTAAGCATAACAAAACCTATAAGCAACAGGAAGGTCATATTGTTAGTTATAAGTCGTGACGAGTTCTTGTATATGCCGTGGTATGAAACCATGTATACTATGGCAACTATCATCTGTGCCACATAAAATATGGCTATTTCTTTCTTTTTATAATTCAGATAAAGTGTAAGATAACAGAGAAAGTGAATTATAAAAACGTAAAATATCTGCACATTCAATGCCCTTCTCTTCTTAGCAGGGCTGCATGGCTTTAACACTGTAAAACACTTCACCGTATACAATACCATGAAAAATATTATTAAATATTTTGCTACTTCCGAAATAATTCTAACCATTAATCAATTCCTCTGACAAAATGTCCTCTAGTATATTTCAGATCACGGAAAAATTCCTGATCCGGGCCCTCCCCGGTAAATCCAAGGGCATTACAGAGCCTCAATGTCTCTCTTCCATCCTCAACCGTAAACTCTGCCAGCTCTCCTGCCTGATTACCCGGAGTCTTCTCCGAAAGCAGGTCGGCAATATATGCAGGTCTTCCGTTGTAAATTATATTATAGCAGTAATCGCAGTGATTTACTGCATAAAAATCATTTCCGAGCTCGTCTCTTAAAGGGATGAGCTTTTCCTTAAAGCATTCCCCGCCACGGTGGCATTTGTTCATGCACTGGGCAGTGATCATCAGCTTATCATGGCCATATTCCTTATATATGACAGGAGCATTTATCCCATTAAGTTCAGATAAGGTAAGCTCTGCCGAACTGACTATCATAAATTCAGGCATCACCATCCTGTAATAGTCTACCGCTTCATTATTATAGCAGTATATGGATGAATCAAGAATTATTTTTTTATTAAGATAATGTTTCTTTACATATAGGATTTCATCCATATTTCTTACAAGGACATATGCGAAGCTGTCCATATATCTGTCAAGCTCCTCCATAGCCTTAAGCTTATCCTGCCTTAAGACCTCAGGAAGTGCAATTCCAAGCTTCGGTTTATTCTCAGCCGGCTCACCCTCAGGCAATCCGTTCTCAGACAATTCTTTCTCGGATAGCCCATTCATAAACCTGACTGCCACCGGAACTATACCATGGTCAACAAATATCACTCCATTGAAAGCCATGTCAGCCACAGACTTTAGCTGCTCTAAGGTTCTCACATAGACATATCTCTTTTCGCCTGCCAATTCATTTTTTTTCAACTTAATATCATGCGGTCCATTATTTTCCTGTTCCATGTGAGCCAGTCTGGTTTCTTCCTGTTCTGCACGGTCATCCATCTGCTCCGGTACCTGCTCTCTCATAAAGCGTTTCACAAGCTCCTTTTCAAGAAGCTCTATGCCCCTTCGTCTCACGTCATTTATGACGCTCACCGGCAGAAATGCATTGTCCGGTACATAACCCTCTATATCATTAAATACAAATCCGGTATTTCCTGTTTTGCCAAGTCTTTCCTTAAGCTGTCCGGCAGTAACCGGTTTGTTATTTGCAGGCTGAACAATATCTCCTGTAACATCCACATATATATCATACTCAGGAATAGAAAAATTAACTGTAAAGGGTGCTCCCACTTCTCCGTAGAAGTAACATCCTGCACTGACAGTCTTATCACTATTTATGAGTTCTTTGTTTATCTGATCTATAAGCACATTATTTCTGGTTCTGAATACTCTCTGGCCCCTTTTTATATGCTTAAGCTCCTTGCCCTTTATGCTTATATTCTTCCCGGCTGCACCGGTAACATTCAAGGTAAGCTCTATATTACCGGAAGGTGTCCTGATCTCCAGAACGTCTCCCTTATTTACATCAGCCTTAAGAGTTATGTCAACTTCCGGAGCATTTACTCCGACAACAGTTCCCACCTCAACACCTGTATGGTTAGGTCTGTCAAGACTCAGCATTTCATTGCCATTATGCATATGATAATATCCGGATATGAAACCGCCACGATTATATATGTCAAGGAGCCTGTAATTCTCCATTTTAATATCCTTATTATGAAGATTTCCGCTTAAGTACAGGTCTCGGATGTTCCTGTAGGCATTTGCCGTTGCTGCAACATACTCTGGCTTCTTCATCCTTCCTTCTATCTTAAAGGAATCTATGCCTGTATCAATAAGCTCCGGCAATATGGAAAGAGTACACATATCCTTCATGCTTAAGGCATAATCAGCTTTTTCTCCTTCAACAGAATACTGCTTACGGCAAGGCCCCGCACAGCGTCCCCTGTTTCCGCTTCTTCCCCCTGCAAAGCTGCTGAACAGGCATTTGCCGGAATAGGCGAAGCACATGGCACCGTGAACGAATGTCTCTATCTCTATATCAACCGCCGATCTTATGTCCTTTATCTCCCTTAAGGACAGCTCTCTTGACGGGACAAATCTCGTAAATCCCATATCCTTAAGCAGCGTTGCCCCATACTCCGAAGACACACTGAGCTGGGTGCTTCCGTGTAAAGGAAGATCAGGAAAGCACCTGCCAAGGACACCGGCAACGCCCATATCCTGTACGATTATTCCGTCCACTCCCTCTCTGTAGAATGGAAGAATATAGTCATACAACCCTGAGATCTCCGTATTCTTTAATAACGTATTAACTGCCATATATAATTTAATATTATGGATATGGCAGTAATCTATGGCTTTTAATAATTCAGTTGTGTCAAAATTAGACGCAAATGCTCTGGCACTGAACAGACTTCCTCCCAGGTACACTGCGTCTGCTCCGGCATTGACAGCGGCATGCAATGCCTCCATGCTTCCTGCCGGTGCAAGTATCTCTGGTTTATTTAACATTATTCTCCGCTTCCAACTTGATTATCTGTCTCTGAAGTTCACTTATCTTTTCCTTGTATTCATCTGCCATCTTCTGAGCAGCCTCACACTTGATCTGATACTCTATAACGTCATGACGAAGGTCATATATCTGCTTGTCCTTGTCATCGTCATCTGAAAGCATTTGATTAACCTGCATTTTTGCTTTGAAATAATCATCAGCTATATTTAATGCAAGAAGAATATTCTGATACTCTGCACTTGAACGCTTGTAGCTCTCTGATGTCTGACATTCTGCGATCTTTGAGTTTATATATGTTGCCACATTCTGAAGATACTCTTCACTTTCCATACCACTTAATGTGAAGACTTTATTATTTATTACAACCGGTATATCATGTTTCTGTGCCATTTTCTCTTCTCCTTGTCTTTTTATCAGCCTTTTATGCTGTTATCTCTTCTACTGTATTTCCTATTATTACTTATATGGTTCAAGCCCGAAGTGCCTGTAGCATACATCTGTAACTATTCTTCCCCTTGGAGTACGATTTATGAATCCGTTTTTTATAAGATACGGTTCATATACATCCTCCACAGTTCCCGGATCCTCACCTATGGCTGCTGAAAGGGTATCCAGTCCCACAGGACCTCCTGAGAATTTATTTATCATTGTAAATAATATATTTCTGTCCACATGATCTAGTCCCATGGAATCAACTTCAAGGCGGTCAAGTGCCGTCTGGGCAATATCCTTGTTTATAACTCCGTTGTGGCACACCTGGGCGAAATCCCTGCAACGCTTTAACAGTCTGTTGGCAAGTCTCGGAGTGCCTCTTGATCTTCTGGCTATCTCATAGGCACCATCCTCAGTAATGTCCACATTAAGCACCTGAGCCGAACGGATAACTATGTCCTTAAGCTCCTCCGGTGTGTAGAACTCCAACCTGTCTACCATCCCGAATCTGTCTCTTAAAGGTGCTGTCAGCATTCCTGCCCTGGTGGTAGCACCAATAAGAGTAAACCTTGGCAGCTCAAGTCTTATGGATCTGGCTCCTGCCCCCTTACCAATAACAACATCAATGGCATAATCCTCCATCGCAGGATAAAGAACCTCTTCAACCTGACTGTTTAAACGGTGTATCTCGTCTATGAACAAAACATCATTTTCAGAGAGGTTATTAAGGATCGCCGCCAGTTCTCCCGGCTTCTCAATGGCAGGACCTGATGTGATCTTGATGTTGACGTCCATTTCATTTGCAACTATCGAGGCAAGGGTGGTCTTACCAAGTCCCGGTGGTCCGTACAGAAGAAGATGATCTAAAGGTTCATTCCTCTTCTTCGCCGCATCGATAAAGATACGGAGATTGTTCTTAACCTTGCTCTGACCAATGTATTCCTTAAGGAATCTCGGTCTGAGACTTTGTTCGCTATTTATTTCTTCTATATCTGCTTCCGTAGATATGATCCTGTTCATTTAAAACATTCCTCATTCCCATGAACACCGGCAACTAATCCCTGATGTTACATTATCTTCTTTAAAGCCGCACTTAAAAGCTGCTCTGTTGACATGTCGTCAACATCCTTTACCTTCTTTATGGCTGCAGCAGCCTCTGAGCCACTGTATCCAAGAGAAGTCAGTGCCAGTATTACCTCATTTGTGACACTGCTTGACGGAGCCGCCTCAGTAACCTGTCTATCATAGGCACCGGATATAAGATCTTCCATCTTCATCTTGTCCTTAAGTTCCATTATGATCCTCTGGGCACCCTTGGTTCCAACACCATTTGCCTTTGTAATACTCTTCACATCATCTGTTACCACTGCAAATTGCAGCTCTGATACAGACATTGCAGAAAGCACTGAAAGTGCCGCCTTGGGGCCGATGCCGTTTATGGATATAAGAAGCTTGAAGGTCTCAAGCTCAGAATTATCTGCAAATCCGTAAAGGCTCAGCTCATCCTCACGTATATACATATAAGTATATACCTTAACTGCCGCTCCTATGGCAGGAAGTCTCATGGCAAACTGTTCAGATATGAACAGCATATAGCCTATTCCTCCACATTCCACAACAATGCTTCCGTCATTTTTCTCGACTAGATCGCCCTTTATATATGAAAACATATTTACCTCTTCAATATATATGGATATATATCCCATATCAAAACTATATTTAGTCATTTACCCACACGGATTATACCACACAAATTATCAAATGGGAATATATGTTTGCTTTTTTAATAAACTGTTGCTATGATTATATGGGATATTGTAAATGTAGTCGGGAGGAACGGAACTTGAAGATATATACCTACAGAGAAAAACTGAATACACTCCACTGTGAGGAATATGGGATAGATACAGGCAAAACCATTTTCTTTGATATAGAAACCACCGGGCTTTCCGCAAAAAATTCCTACATATACGTGATAGGCTACGGAATTACAGACAATTCAGGAAACGCGGAGATCACGCTGCTGTTTAATGACGACGGCACGCCCGTATCCGAAAAGGAAATGCTCATTTACTTCGCAGATATCTCAGAGCACTTCTCCCATACACTTACCTATAACGGCAATACCTTTGATATTCCCTATGTAAGGGAAAGGTTAAAAAAGCACAATCTTGCCGATATATTCGAGTCTATGACAAGCATTGATCTTTTTGTTCTTATAAGGAAGTATAAGGCTAAGCTTCATCTTAACAGCTGTCACCAGTCAGATATTGAAGAGCTCTGCGGCATCCATCGTAACGACTTTTGTTCTGGCGGAAAGCTCATAGGCGTATATAAAAAATACCTTAAGACAAAGGACAATGCTGATCTTGATGATCTTCTGAAACATAATCACGATGACATCCTGGGGCTTATGTCCATAACAGATATGGCAGCCCTTAACTACACATTTTCGGGAAATTACACTATCACATCCGCCTCTATAGATAATGACGGAAATCTGACAGTAACCTGCAGCACTGCCTACATACCTACCCGTGTCACCTATTCAAATGGAGACATGTTCGTAAATCTCTACGAGAACACCATGACATTGCGGTTTAAGCCTGTATCAGACACAATGAAATATTATTTCAGGGATTATAAGAACTACTACTATATGCCCCTTGAGAATAAGGTCATACACAAATCCCTGGCACGCTATGTGGAACCGGAATTCATAGAGAAGGCCACAAAGGAAAACGCCTATACAGTAAAGCAGGGCTTTTTCCTCACCCAGGCAAAGACAAAGCTTGGCTACGAATACAGGTACAACCTTGATGATAAGCAGACCTTTATGGATATTGATGGATTTGAAAAAGCCGCCCCTCAGGATAAGAGTCTGTACATAAAGGAACGGCTTAATGAAAAATATAAAGCATAACCGCTTAAACATCGATCGGCAGATCATCAGTCGTTAAATGAAATCATGTAAACATGCTGCATTTAACTCGTCACAACAAAAACAGCGTAGAACTTGTCTACGCTGTTTTTTTCACTTAATATCATACAAATCATTAACTCACGCAGACACATCCTGCAACTGCGATCACCATGATATCATATGTATCATTTAATATATTATCTGATTACTCCTCTACAGGTGCCTCTTCCTCAACTGGTGGCTCCTGTAAAGCCTTGATTGATAAGCTGATCTTCTTATCTTCAGGCTTGAAGTCAACAATCTTAGCCTCAATCTCATCACCGATCTTGAATACATCCTCAGGCTTAGCAACATGCTCATATGAAATCTGTGATACATGAAGTAATGCGTCAACCCCTGGCTCAAGTTCAACGAATGCGCCAAAATCTGTCATTCTTGCAATTCTTCCCTTAACAACATTGCCGATTGCATACTTCTCTTCTGCATTAACCCATGGGTTTGTCTCATCAAACTTTAAGCTGAGAGCGATCTTCTCACCATCAATAGCCTTGATGAATGCCTTAACCTTGTCGCCAACCTTGAATACCTTCTTAGGGCTCTCAACTCTTCCCCATGACATCTCTGAGATATGAAGAAGTCCGTCTGCTCCGCCTAAATCAATGAATGCACCGAAGTCTGTAACATTCTTAACTGTTCCTTCAACAACCATGCCAACTTCGATTCTTGCGAATAATTCCTTAGCTGCCTCAGCCTTCTGCTCAACAACGAGCTTCTTTCTGTTACCGATTATTCTTCTCTTCTTAGGGTTGAACTCTGTTAATACGAACTCGATCTCCTGATCAAGATACTTGTCAAGGTTCTTCTCATATACATCTGATACAAGGCTTGCAGGTATGAATACTCTTGACTCCTCAACATTTACGTTTAAGCCGCCCTTAACAACCTGGATTACCTTACCCTTGAGAACTTCACCGTTATTGAAAGCTTCTTCAAGCTTCTCATTAACCTTCTCTGCAGCAACCTGCTTATATGAAAGAGCAACCTGTCCTTCTCCGTCATTTGTCTTAATAACCTTTACAGTGATAGGGTCACCAACGTGTACAAGTTCTGTAAGATCAACATTAGGAGCGTTTGTGTACTCGCTCTTTGTGATGATACCATCTGACTTATACTTGATATCAACCACGATCTCATCAGGCTTAACATCGATTACTGTTCCATCAACAAGCTCTCCCTGTCTGATAGATACCTTGCTCTCATCATTCTCTAACATCTGTTCAAAACTTAACTCTGCCATGCTACTATGAACCTCCTTAATAATATAATTTGGGGTAGATGCCCCCGCTGTAATACCTACCCTACTAACGGATTCAAAAGTAGTCAAATCCAAATCAACGAGTGTCTGTATATAGTAAGTATTCTCACATTCTTTTTTGCTTATGTCATATAGCTTCTGAGTATTAGAGCTGTTCCTGCCGCCTATAACTATCATGGCATCAACCCTTGAAGCAATCTCCTTCGCTTCTTTCTGCCTGACAGCCGTAGCGTTACAGATAGTCTCATAAACATTAACATTATACAATTTATTTCTAATAATATCAACAATATTATTAAATTTATTCAAATTAAAAGTGGTCTGGCTCACAACGCTGATCTCACGGCTCTCATCCGACAATACATCTATCAGGGAAAGGGCACCTTCCTCGCTGTCTACAACGTGTACCTCACCGCTGCACCAGCCTACTATCCCCTTAACCTCCTGGTGGTTTGGATCTCCCACAATGATGATAACACGGCCTGCTTCGGAATCATTTTTCACAATATTGTGGATCTTCTTCACAAATGGACAGGTGGCATCCACCACATGTATACCCCTTGAATTGAGATCATCGTATACCTTTTTTTCTACACCGTGGGAACGGATCACAACCGTGCAGTACGACTTCCCCTCTAATTCATCCAGGTCTTCTATTATATTGACGCCCTTGCTCTTAAGGTCCTCAATAACCTCCTCATTATGGATTATAGGACCGAATGTATATACCTCTCTGTGTCCCGCCTGCTCATAAGCCATATCGACTGCCCTCTGAACGCCAAAGCAGAAGCCCGCAGACTTGGCAAGTATTATTTCCATGCTTGTACTTCTCCCCAAATCAAACTTGATATTTATTTTCTGTCACTCATTTAATTTAAGTAATGTATTACCGGTCAACCATTTAATCCATACGGTCTATTACCGGTAAACCCTTCAATTAATACAGTATATTACTTCTCAGTTAATTCATATGATCTATCATTGATCATATTCTCTCACGAGCATATCCTATGATGGTTCCTGTCACCATATCTATGTCCATGTCTGAGCTGTCAAGATACACTGCGTCCTCTGCCTGCTTAAGAGGTGCTGTCTTTCTGCTCATATCCTGCTCATCCCTGGTGATTATATCTGCTTCGATCTGTGAAAGATCGGCAGATTTGCCGGCAGCAACCAGCTCGTCATAACGTCTCTTGGCTCTCACAGCAGATGAAGCAGTCAGATATATCTTAAGCTCCGCACCTGGAAGTATATTTGTTCCTATATCCCTGCCGTCCATTACCACGTTATTTGCAACGGCAAGATCACGCTGTAAGGATAAAAGCTTTTCTCTCACAACCGGTATGGCAGAGGATTTGGACGCCATATTTCCAACGGCTTCCTCTCTCAATCTTCCGGTAACATTCTCATCATTTAGTATTACCTGCTGCTTGCCATCCTGGTACTTTATCTCGATCTTTATGGCTGAAAGTGCAGTTTCAACCTGCTCCATATCAGCTATATCTACCTTATTGTTTATAAAATACAGTGCAATGGCTCTGTACATTGCTCCGGTATCAACATATATGAATCCCAGTTCCTTTGCCACAAGCTTGGCAATAGTGCTCTTTCCTGCACCGGCAGGTCCATCTATAGCTATGTTCATATTATCCTTTTCCTCCGTGATATTATTCCTCTGCGGCACACATTCCCGCAAGTCTTCCCGTGGACCACGCCACTTGAAGATTAAAGCCCCCAGTAAGGGCGTCCACATCTATGATCTCACCTGCAAAATACAGTCTGCTCACAAGCTTTGACTCCATTGTGGCAGGATTTATTTCCTTTGTATTTATTCCACCCTTTGTTATTATTGCCTCATCTAAGCCTCTTAAACCATCAAAGGTGAGTTCCATGTGTTTTATTGTATCCACAAGCCTTTCCCGCTCCTCTCTGGTAACGGAATTAACCTGTTTATAGGGATCTATAGCTGTCATTTCTATTATAACAGGTATCAGCTTAACAGGGAGCAGTTCTCCCAGGGAATTTTTAAACTCTTTATTTATGTTCTTCTTGAAATCCCTCACGATCCTCTGATCCAGTGCCTCTCTGTCAAGAGCCGGCTTCAGATCTATGTACATGGATAGTTCCTTGTCCAGATAACGATGTATATAAGCTGACGACTTGATAACCAACGGTCCGCTTATTCCAAAATGGGTAAATAACATTTCTCCCTGTTCATTAAAGATGGTCTTCTTTCCTGATCTTATGCAGAAGCTTACATTTTTAAGGGATAATCCCATAAGCTCCTTGCAGAAAGCCTCCTTTATGTTGTAAGGAACCAATGAAGGCATAATATCCTTTATGGTATGACCGATTTTTTCTGCCATGTTATACCCGTCTCCTGTGGAGCCTGTAAGAGGATAGGACTTTCCTCCGGTAGCCAGGATAACTGCGTCACATTTAATCTCTCCGGTACCGGTCTTAACTCCTGTAACACATCCGTCCTTTACAACTATATCCTGTACCCTTGTATTAAGCATGACCTCTATGTTCCTGTTTCTGTTTATGAGGGTCTTTAACACACCTATAACATCAGAGGAATGATCACTGGCAGGAAATACTCTGTCTCCCCGTTCCACCTTTGTAACAAGTCCAGCCTTATTGAAGAAGTCTATGACCGCCTCATTGTCAAATGCATATATGGAGCTGTACATAAACTTAGGATTAGTGATAATAGCATTGAAAAGCCTGTCTATATCACAGGCATTTGTAAGATTACATCTGCCCTTACCTGTAATAAACAGCTTCTTTCCCAGCCTGTCATTTCTCTCAACAAGTATAACTTTATTATTACCGGCAGCCGTTATGGCTGCCATCATTCCCGCAGCACCGCCACCTACTACAACTATTGTTCCCATTATATATTCCTTTATGTCGCACCTGCTTAGTTACTATATCAAATAAGAGGCGGAAATCTCCCGCCTCTTACCAGAAAATCATTTTCCTAATTTATTAAATATTATACAGGATATGCCTTGCTGTCATTGTCTACTAATGTAGCATCAACCTTTGTATCCTGTGCGTCTCTGAGCTTAAAGTACTCAAGAGCAACCTGTGGGAATAATGCATATGTTAATACATCCTCATCCTGCTTCTTGTACTGGATCATTTCCTTCTCGATCTTATCAAGCTCGTTGTCTAAGAGATCGGCCGGACGACATGTGATAGGCTCCTTGTCGCCGATAACCTTCTTCTTAACCTCAGGATCAACAGGCTTAACTGACTGACCATACTCGCCGCCAACAAGAGCCTTTGACTCCTTTGTACACATCTTATATCTCTCACCTGTAACAACATTGAGAACTGCCTGTGTACCAACGATCTGGCTTGAAGGTGTAACAAGTGGTGGCTCACCATAGTCCTTACGAACTCTTGGAACCTCTTCAAGAACCTCATTGAACTTATCCTCTGCGTTCATTTCCTTAAGCTGTGAAACAAGGTTTGAAAGCATACCACCAGGTACCTGATATAAAAGTGTCTTAACATTAACACCAAGAACCTTTGGATTGAGAAGTCCGCTCTTTAACCACTCTTCTCTCATTGGTCTGAAGTAATCAGCGATCTCAGCAAGGAGATTCTGATCAAAGCCAGGATCATACTCTGTACCCTCAAATGTTTTAGCCATAACCTCTGTAGCTGGCTGGCTTGTACCAAGGGCAAGTGGTGAAATTGCTGTATCGATAATATCACATCCTGCTTCAACTGCCTTAAGATATGTCATTGAAGCAACACCTGATGTGTAGTGTGTATGAAGCTGGATCGGAAGCTTTGAACCATCCTTGAGAGCCTCAACAAGCTCTGTTGCCTTATATGGAACAAGAAGACCTGCCATATCCTTGATACAGATTGAATCTGCACCCATATCTTCAATTCTCTTTGCCATATCCTTCCAGTAATCAAGTGTATATGCATCACCTAAAGTATAAGCAAGCGCAACCTGTGCATGTCCCTTTTCCTTATTACATGCCTTAACTGCTGTCTGAAGGTTTCTTAAATCGTTAAGACAGTCAAATATTCTGATAATATCAATACCATTTGCTATTGACTTCTGAACGAAATACTCAACAACATCATCGGCATAATGACGGTAACCAAGAATATTCTGACCTCTGAATAACATCTGAAGCTTTGTATTCTTGAAACCATCTCTTAACTTTCTGAGTCTGTCCCATGGATCTTCCTTAAGGAATCTAAGTGAAGCATCAAATGTAGCGCCACCCCAGCACTCTACTGAATGATATCCAACCTTATCCATCTTGTCGATGATAGGAAGCATCTGCTCAGTTGTCATACGAGTAGCTATAAGTGACTGATGCGCATCACGCAATACTGTTTCGGTAATCTTTACCGGTTTCTTATCTGCCATTTCATGACCTCCTGTAAATCTTCTGTCTACTAAAAATTATATAGATTTTCCGATATATTATATCGTTCTGCTGAATTTTATTTTAAAATTAAATTCCGAATATAGCAAGGAATGTACCTGCTGCAACGGCTGTACCAATAACACCTGCTACGTTTGGACCCATGGCATTCATGAGAAGGAAGTTTGTTGGATCATACTGTGCTCCAACCTTCTGTGAAACTCTGGCCGCCATTGGAACTGCTGAAACTCCGGCTGAACCGATAAGTGGATTAACCTTACCCTTTGTAGCCCAACACATTAACTTACCAAACAATACACCGGCTGCTGTACCGAACGCAAACGCCACAAGACCTAAAAGAACGATCTTAAGTGTACTAACCTGAAGGAATGCTTCAGCACTTGTAGATGCACCAACTGATGTACCGAGAAGGATAACTACGATGTACATCATGGCATTTGAAGCTGTCTCTGTAAGCTGCTTAACAACTCCACACTCTCTGAAGAGGTTACCTAACATAAGCATACCAACAAGTGGTGCTGTTGTTGGGAGAATTAATACAACTACCAGTGTAACGATGATTGGGAAGAGAATCTTCTCAAGCTTTGTTACAGGACGAAGCTGAGGCATCTTAACAAGTCTTTCCTTCTTTGTTGTAAGAACCTTCATGATAGGTGGCTGGATAACAGGAACAAGTGACATATATGAATATGCTGCAACTGCTATAGGTCCTAAAAGTGTTCCACCCATACCAAGCTTACCTGCAAGGTAGATAGATGTAGGACCATCGGCACCACCGATTATTGAGATTGCTGCTGCTTCCTTTCCGTTGAATCCCATAAGGAATGCAAGGAAGTATGCTGCATAGATACCAAACTGAGCTGCTGCACCCAGCAGGAAGCTCTTTGGATTTGCGATAAGCGGACCAAAGTCTGTCATGGCACCAACACCCATGAAAATAAGTGATGGAAGAATACTCCACTCATCAAGTAAATAGAAATAATGTAATAAACCACCTTCTGCCATTATGTCCGGGAACATATTGACCAAAAACATACCAAATGAGATTGGTACCAGAAGTAATGGTTCGAAACCTTTTCCAATTGCAAGATACATGAAAACAAAAGCTACAAGAATCATGATGTAGTTTTTCCAGTCAAGATTTGCAAATCCGGTCTGATTAGCTAAATTTGACAAAACGTCAAGTATACTACTGCCCATTTAGTTGTTTCCTCCTATAAATTATTCGACGTACCAAATTAGTTGAGAGATGCTAATGTATCTCCTGCCTCAACCATTGCGCCAACTGCAACATCAACGCTTGCAACTGTACCGTCTTCCGGAGCAACAACTTCGTTTTCCATCTTCATAGCCTCAAGTATAAGTAATACCTGACCCTTCTTTACTGCGTCGCCAACCTTTGTCTTAACATCAAGGATCTTACCAGGCATTGGTGAAGCAACCTTTATTGAACCTGCGCCTGTGCTCTTAGCTGCTGGTGCAGGTGCTGCTGCTGGAGCCGGTGCTGCTACAGGTGCTGCAACCTGTGCTACTGGTGCAGGTGCTACGCCTGCTGCTAATTCTTCAACTGCAACATCATATGCTGTTCCATTAACTGTAATTCTATAATTCTTCATAATCGATATCCTCCTATATTATCTTCTTACTCGTCTGATCGGTCTTGCAACCAGCTTATCATTACTTGGGTATGTTACCTGGGAATTGTTACCACTCTCATATGCTGCAACTGCGGCTGAGATAACTGCAACAAGCTGTGAATCATCCATAACGCTTGCTCCTGTCTCTGTGTTAACAATATCAACGACAGCATTTGAAGGCTTCTGCTCTTCTGCTGCTTCGTCTGTGCCGGCTGCCGCCTTAGCCTTTTCTGCCTTTCTCTTTTCCCTTGTCTCTTTGTCTAATAACATAGGAACATACTTTAACAGAGAAATAACAAATGAAATAAATATAAGTACAACGAATACTATACCCATACCTATTATTGTATTAGTGCCGGCATCCTTCATCTTCTCGCCGAGAGTCTGAACTTTGCCTGTCTCGAATTCTGATGGCTTATATGGATATACGCCCTGTGCAATAAGGCTGTCTGCGTCCATCTGATAGAACTCGCATAAATAGTTAAATCTTGCAGTATCATCTACAAAAGTAACTTTTACTTCAGCTGTTTCTTTTTCACATTTTGCTGTAAGTGTTACGATTACGGTATCCTTTACCTCTTCGATCTCATATTTTGAGTCAAGGCTTTCAAACTTACCGTAGTCCTTCTCCATATTGCTGAACACCTTTACAGCGTCAACATCTGACTGAGAAATACTTACCTGCTGTCCCTGACCTGATATATAGACTGCATCTGTGCCGTTTGCTTCCCAGTTTTCTACAACTGCTTCGTCTTCTGACAACTTGATATATCCGTTTGCCAGTGTATTCGCATATGCGGCAATGGTGTCATTATCATAGTCAAAGGCAACCTTCTTGTCGTTTGAAGAACATCCTGCCAATGTAAAGGCAACAGCTAACATAGAAATTATTAAGAATAATCTTTTCTTCATTAAGTTGTCACTCCTTTATATTGTACTATGCTTCTTATATGGTCTCATTTCATCCTTTGAATAAAGCATTTCAAATGCAGCAATAACTCTCTTTCTTGTTGCATCCGGTTCGATAACATCATCAACATAGCCTCTGCTTGCTGCTGAAACAGCTCCTGAAAGAGCCTCTGTGTATTCAGCCTTCTTCTCCTTGATGAATGCCATCTTATCAGCAGCGGCTGAGATCTCATCCTCATACATGATCTTAACAGCCATCTCAGGATCCATTGTTCCGATAACTGCGTCAGGCCATGCATATACAAGATCAGCACCGATAGCCTTTGAATTCATAACTGTGTAAGCTGTACCATAAGCCTTGTCAAGGATAACAGTAACCTTTGGTGTTGTTGCGTCTGCATAAGCGTTTGTAAGCTTTGCAAGTGCTCTTGAAATTGTATGCTCCTCATCAATAGTAGCAGCAAAGCCTGTAACATTAACAAGTGTAAGTACAGGGATATCAAAAGCGTCACAGAAATTAACAAAATCTGCAGCCTTGTATGCACCGTCGGTTGTGATAACATCCTTCTGGTTTACAACACATCCTACAGCATATCCGTTAAGCTTGATAAATGCTGTAACGATATCCTGAGCGAAATCCTTCTTAAGCTCAAGGATAAATGAGTTGTCTGAAATGTTCATAAGAACTGCCTTTGCGTCATTCTTGAAACCTTCAAGGTTAGGAATGATCCTGTTAATGTTATCTGTGCAGTTCTCCTGCTTGTCTGTATCTGTGTTACATGATGGAAGCATTTCAACAAGACTTCTGATAGTTCCGAGAACCTCTTCCTCTGTCTCAAATACACCATCAACATTAGCTGTATTCTCACTTACATACTCTGCTGTTGAAGTGTCAAGCTTAACAACATTGTTCTCTTCTAACGCATTAGGACTGTTTACAAAAAGCTTTGCACCTTCCTTTGTCATGAATGTAAAATCTGTAAGTGTAGGAATAAGAGCAGCTCCACCGCCACATGTTCCAAAAATAGCAGTGATCTGTGGTATTACTCCCGATGCTAATGACTGCTTGAGATATACCTCGCCAAATGCGTTAAGTGCATCTGTTGCCTCCTGTAATCTTAAGCCGGCACAATCGACGAGACCGATAACCGGTGCTCCCATCTTCATAGCCATGTCATAAATCTTAGCAATCTTTCTCGCGTGCATTTCGCCTATTGATCCGCCTAAAACCTTAGCGTCCTGGCTGTACACATATACTAAATTGCCATTGATCACTCCGTATCCGGTAATAACACCATCTTTAGGAGTTTCCTTGTCCTGGATGTTAAAGTCAGTGTTTCTTGCTGTTACATATGCACCAACTTCAACAAAACTTGAGTCATCAAGTAATGCATTAATTCTATCACTTGCTGACAAGCTTGGTTTGTTGCTCATTTTTAGCCCTCCGTTTGATATATTTTTAGGATATTCCGTATTATGGAAAATCCAATTTCTGCCGAGTATAATTGTAATGCCTTTGGCAACATATTTCAAGTAAAAAAACACCTTTACGGCATTTTTTATAATTTGTACACAATATTATCACCATATACAAGGCAGTAAAAAGGAGCGAGATAAATACATCTTATATTTTACCCCGCCCCTTATTTTTTAAATTATAAACTAATTACAGATATTTTTCGGACATCAGTCCTTAAGCACATCCCTGTTCTTAATAAGATAATCAAGAAGAGAGATGATGGTAAGTGCAAGTGACGCATATATGAGCACCTGCTCAAGGTAATATATAAACTGTGATGAGAGGTTTGCTATAAGGAAGCATACCATTATCATCTGGACAGTTGTCTTTATCTTTCCCCACCATCCGGCTGCTATTACTACTCCCTTCTCGGCAGCAATAAGTCTGAAGCCGCTTATGATAAATTCCCTTGCGATTATAACTATAACGATCCACCCCGGCATCCTGTGAAGATCCGTAAAAGCAATAAGTGCCGAACACACCAGCAGCTTGTCTGCCAGAGGATCCATGAACTTTCCAAAGTTTGTTACAAGATGGCAGCGTCTGGCGATCTGTCCGTCTAATGTATCTGTGATGGCAGCCACGATAAATATTCCAAGTGCCACCCATTTTGTCCAGGAAGCTTCCATGTACAGAAATACAAGGAAGAACGGTATCATTATAACTCTTAATATTGTCAGTTTATTTGGTAGATTCATTCCGCAACATCTCCTATCAGGTCATATTCATTTGCCTCGGTAATATCCACATCCACAAAGGCTCCCGAGATCAGTTCATGATCGGCATGGACAAATATCATGCCGTCAACAGAAGGTGCGTCCCTGTATGAGCGTCCTATGTAGACATCTCCATCATCAAGATATCCCTCAATGAGAACCTTAAGTCGCTTTCCCACAAAGCTCTGATTCCTGTCGTAGGATATCTCCTGCTGAAGCTCCATGATCTCATCACGCCAGCCTTCGGCAATATCCTCAGGAACCTGATCCTCAAAGGCTGCCGCCGGAGTTCCCTCCTCAGGGGAATATGTGAACACTCCAAGCCTGTCAAACTCCATATCATTTATAAATTCGCACACGCTCTCATGCTCTTCTTCAGTCTCTCCCGGAAATCCGGTGATCAGTGTTGTCCGTATGGCGATATCCGGTATCCTGCTTCTTAAAGCTGTTATAAGATCCACCAGTTCTTTTCTGGTGGTTCTTCTTCCCATACGCTTTAATATCTTGTCCTCTGAATGTTGGATAGGTATATCAATGTATTTACATATTTTATCACAATCTGCCATAACATCAATAAGTTCTTCTGTTATTTCTTCAGGATAACAATACATAAGTCTTATCCACTCTATGCCGTCTATCTCACAAAGCTTACGGAGCAGCTCCGGAAGTTTTTTCTTTCCATAGATATCCGTGCCGTATAATGTAGTCTCCTGGGCAACTAGTATAAGCTCCCTTACGCCGTCTCTTGCCAGCATCTCTGCCTGGGACAGCAGCTTCTCCATAGGTACACTTCTGTACTTACCCCTGATATACGGAATAACGCAGTAGGTACACATCTTACCGCATCCCTCAGCGATCTTGAGATACGCCATGCCTGCAAGGGTTGTAACGATCCTGTCGTTATCTGTATCCGGCATATAATTTATACTGTCTATGATCTTGGTATCATCGGTTCCGACAGCCTCAAGTATCTTGTCAAAATTGGTGGAACCCAGGATGACATCTATCTCCGGAAGCTCCTCCAAGATCTCGTCCTGATATCTCTGGGACAGACAGCCTGCAACTATAAGCTTCTTAAGATTAGCTGTCTTCTTAAGCTCAGCCATCTCGATAATGGTATTGATACTTTCCTGCTTTGCGTCCTTTATAAATGCACAGGTATTTATGACCACAACCTCTGCTTCCTGCTCATCATTTGTTATCTCATGACCTGCACTGTGAAGCTTTCCAAGCATGGCCTCGCTGTCGCATAGATTTTTGTCGCAGCCAAGTGAAACCATTAATATTTTCATATTTTACATCACCTTATAATTATTTTTTCTGTATAGCAACTGAATTGACACAATTGTTCATGAGCATGGCAATGGTCATAGGTCCTACACCGCCGGGAACCGGAGTGATGGCACCTGCCACAGGCTCAACGGAAGCAAAATCTACGTCTCCGCACAGCTTATTATCGGCACCTCTGTGTATTCCCACATCAATAACAACCGCTCCGTCCTTAACATATGACTTGTCGATCATCTTTGGTCTTCCGATAGCAACCACAAGTATATCTGCTCTCTTGCATACTTCCTTAAGGTTCTTTGTCCTTGAATGGCATATGGTTACTGTGCCGTTTTCTCTCAACAGAAGAAGTGCCATTGGCTTTCCAACAATATTGCTTCTGCCTATAACCACACATTCCTTGCCCTCTATATCTGCTCCCGATCTCTTGATAAGCTCGATTATGCCCGCCGGCGTACATGAAACGAAGCCCGGCTGTCCAATGCTTAAAGCTCCTACGCTCATAGGATGGAAGCCATCCACGTCCTTTAGTGGAGATATAGCCTTGATGACCTTATCCTCATCAATATGTTTAGGAAGTGGAAGCTGCACCAGTATGCCATTTATCTTGTCATCGTTATTAAGCTTGTCTATAAGTTCAAGAAGCTCTGCCTCAGTTGTATCCTCGGACAACTCATATGATACAGAATTAATCCCTGTATATTCACATGCCTTCTTCTTATTTCCTACATACACTGTGCTGGCGGGATCATTTCCCACAAGCACAACTGCAAGGCTTATCTCTATGCCCTGTGCCTTATAAGCACTTACCTTTTCCTTAACCTCATCCTTGATCTGTTTCGAGATCAACTTTCCGTCTATTATCTGTGCCATTATATCATCCTCTATTCTGTCATTATTTTCTGCCGGGTACTAGAACAGACCTTTTATAACCCCGTCATCTGTCACGCTGATATTAAATGCAGCAGGATTCTTTGGAAGTCCAGGCATGGTCATTATAGTTCCTGTTATGGCAACTACGAAGCCTGCGCCTGCACTTACATAAACCTCACGGATATTTATATCAAAGCCTGTTGGTCTTCCAAGCTTGTTAGGATCATCTGACAGCGAATACTGGTTCTTTGCCATACATACAGGGAAATTACCGAATCCCATTTCCTCTATTTTCTTGATGGCTCTTGAAGCCTCAGGGCTGTAGGTTACATTGTCAGCACCATATATCTCTGTAGCTATTGTACTGATCTTGTCCTTGATAGAAAGATCATCCTCATAGAGGACCTTGAAGTTGCTTTTCTTTGTCTCTAAGGTGTTGAGGACTGCATTTGCCAGCTCTATTCCACCTTCGCCACCCTTCTCCCATACATTTGCAAGGGCAAAATCACATCCTCTTGCAGTACAGAATTCTTTAACGAAGTCAAGCTCTGCGTCTGTATCTGTGATAAATCTGTTTAATGTTACAACAACAGGCACGCCGTACTTCTGGAGATTTTCAATATGCTTCTCAAGGTTTACGATACCCTTCTTTAACGCCTCAAGATTTTCTGCTGTAAGCTCTGTCTTAGGAACCCCGCCGTTATACTTGAGAGCTTTGACTGTAGCCACAAGAACTACTGCGTCCGGCTTGAGTCCGTTCATACGGCACTTGATATCGAAGAACTTCTCAGCTCCCAGATCTGCACCGAAGCCTGCCTCTGTAATAACATAGTCAGCAAGCTTTAAGGCTGTCTTTGTTGCCATTACACTGTTACAGCCATGGGCTATATTGGCAAATGGGCCACCATGTACTATTGCAGGTGTATTCTCAAGGGTCTGGATAAGGTTTGGCTTGATGGCGTCCTTAAGAAGTGCTGACATTGCTCCAACTGCCTTTAAGTCAGCGGCAGTTACAGGCTCATTGTCGTAATTGTATGCAACTATAATTCTGCCAAGTCTGTCCCGAAGATCCCTAAAGTCCTTTGCAAGACAAAGGATGGCCATTATTTCTGAGGCAACTGTTATAACGAAGCCGTCTTCACGAGGCACACCATCCACACGCTTTCCGAGACCTACTATTGTATGGCGGAGTGATCTGTCGTTCATGTCCATACATCTCTTGAACACTATACGATTCACGTCTATCCTAAGCTCGTTTCCCTGATGTATATGGTTGTCCATCATTGCTGCAAGGAGATTATTTGCTGATGTTATGGCATGAAAATCACCTGTGAAATGAAGGTTAAGATCCTCCATAGGTACAACCTGGGCATATCCGCCGCCGGCTGCTCCACCCTTAATGCCGAAGCAAGGTCCTAGGGATGGTTCTCTTAATGCTATGAGAGACTTCTTTCCAAGCTTTGCCATGGCCTCACCCAGACCAACTGTAACTGTTGTCTTTCCCTCTCCTGCAGGGGTCGGGTTGATGGCTGTTACAAGTATAAGCTTTCCATCATCATTGTCTGAAACCTTCTTAATAAGTTCACTTGAAAGCTTTGCCTTGTACTTTCCATACATTTCTATGTCGTCCTCGGCAATTCCTATTGACGCAGCCACATCCTTAATATTTGCCATGTGAGCCTGCTGAGCGATTTCGATATCGTTTAACATACATTTGTCTCCTTTGTCATTTTTTATATATGTATATTTAATATTTCTAAATAACATCTTCTGTAATCTGTTTTTTAGTAACAGTCCTTATTAGTGTATTTTAATAATACTCATCTATGTACTGTTCAAATTGTTCCTCAGACATTAATATCTTTCTTGCCTTTGTGCCCTCTTCAGGACCCACAACTCCTGCGTCCGCAAGCTGATCCATTATCCTTGCAGCCCTGTTAAAGCCGATCTTAAATGCCCTCTGTAACATTCCTATAGAAGCTTTTTCTTTGTCTATTATGAACTTTCCTGCTTCAATGAAGTACTCATCCCTGTCATTTCCACCGGAACCTGCGCCGTTTAACGATCCATCTGAGCCGCTGGCAATGGAATTTGATACGGATTCATCGTATGTACCCACGCCATTGGACTTCTTAAGGTAATCCACAACTCTTGCCACCTCATCATCTGATATGAAGGCACCCTGGACTCGCACAGGCTTAGGGAAGCCTGTAGGGTAAAACAGCATATCTCCCTTACCAAGAAGCTTCTCGGCACCATTCATGTCAAGGATGGTTCTTGAATCCACACCTGATGACACTGCAAATGCTATTCTTGACGGAACATTAGCCTTTATAAGACCAGTGATTACATCTACAGATGGTCTCTGGGTAGCTATTACAAGGTGTATTCCCGCCGCTCTGGCAAGCTGTGAAAGTCTTACTATGGCATCCTCCACCTCACCGTGGGCAACCATCATAAGGTCAGCCAGCTCGTCTACGATAACAACGATCTGCGGAAGCTTCGTGAGCTTCTCAGGATCAACACCTCCGGATGCCAGTGCGTCGGCAACCTTCTCATTATAGCCTGTGAGATTTCTCACTCCTGTATCTGCAAATAACTGATATCGCCTTGTCATCTCCTCAACTGCCCAGTTAAGAGCTCCGGCAGCTTTCTTAGGATCTGTCACAACCGGTATAAGAAGATGTGGTATTCCGTTATAACAGGTGAGCTCAACCATCTTAGGATCTACCATTATAAGCTTGACCTCCTCTGGCCTTGCCTTAAAGAGAATACTCATTATAAGTGTATTTATACATACAGACTTACCTGAGCCTGTGGAGCCTGCAATGAGAAGATGTGGCATTTTGGCAATATCTGTGGTGATAACCTGTCCGCTTATATCCATTCCCACTGCAAATGATATCTTGGATTTCGCCTTCTTAAAGTTCTCTGACTCAACTAATTCCCTAAATGTAACAACGGATATCTCCTTGTTAGGAACCTCTATTCCTATGGCAGCCTTTCCCGGTATAGGAGCTTCTATCCTTATATCGGCAGCAGCAAGATTAAGCTTGATATCATCGGCAAGATTAAGTATCTTGCTGACCTTGACTCCCTGCTCCGGCTGCATTTCAAATCTTGTTACTGCCGGACCGCAGCTGTAATTCGTTATGGTTACATTTACACCAAAGTTTTCAAGAGTGTTTTTGAGTTTAATGGCTGTCTCCCTTACATAAGCGTCCCTGTTGGTATTGTTCTGCTTCTCAGCCTTTGTAAGAAGTGATGCGTCCGGCAGAGTATATCTGCCACCCTCGGTGTAACTCTTCTGTGGAGCCGTGCTCTCATTTTTCCTGGCAGCCGGCTTTGAAGCCTTAGCTGCGGCAGCTCCACTGCCACCGGTAACTGACTCAAATGCCGAGTCATGCTCCGGACTGTAATCACTGATGGTCTCAGGATGAAGATTGCCGTTTACCGCACCCGCCAGTACATCTTCTCCCATATCTATAGTTGCCTTACCTGCTGTGCCAAAATCTGTAGTCTTAGGTTTAGACATACCAATGCCCACTCCTGAAGTATTAGGCTGCAGTACTCCTGCACCGGCAGCCCCTGTAACACCGGCTCCTGAAATGTCCGGATAAAGATTTCCTGTTCCTGAAGCAATTTTCTGTGCAGCTTTCGCTGTCTTTGATACTGTTCCCGCCTTCGTTCTGCGATTTCTTGGTTTAGGAGCTTCCGCCCTATCCTGTTCAGTCTCGTCGTGCATGTTTATACGCTCGATACCGTTATCATCAGGATCTATATCAAAGAAATCCCTTGGCTTGTCCTTTACCTCATGGACATCGTGAGGACTATCAGTTTTACCCTTCCTGGAAGGAGTTTTTCGGGTCGAATCAAACACATTGATATTATTCATATCAACTCTCGGTCCTTTGTTTCTGCCTGTTTCCTCAAGATCATCCATATCATCATCTAAAAGGCCGAACTCATCTATCTGTTCTCTTCTGCGTTTCTTTCTCTGGGTGCTTCTTTCACTCTTCTTTTCATCGGAGAAATGCACTGATATGCTGTTCTTAATATCCCTTGCCATTCCTTCGATGGATATCTCACACAACAGCATGAACATGATAGCTGTTACCACAACCATGACAATGATGGTTCCAGGTATACCGATAACAGTCCTTAAAAGGAAGAATACCAGACCGGCTATCAACCCTCCGCCCTTATGGTTCTTATATCCATCCATGTATATGTTCTTTACGGATTCAAAATCACTGGCAGATAACATCTGACAGAGCATTGAGAACATACAGAGCAGAACGCCAATATAAATTATCTTCTTTAATATCCTTCTGTCAAAACGATTTGACACAAGGAATGCTGCTGAAAAGAACATATAGACAGGGAAGAAATATTCCACCGAACCTATAAGCCCGAAGAAAAATCCCGAAATTGCATTTCCAAAGGTACCGCATTTGCCGAAATTTGCTATAAAGAGAAATACTGCAAATGCAAGAACGCAGATAAGTATTACCTCAAGCCTTACTGCCTGCTCCTGTTCATTTCTCACCTGCCTTCCCCTGGCAGATGTATTTTTCCTGCCCTTTGCGGTGCTTTTAGTATTTTTTTTGCTTTTGGAAGCACCGGAGTTACGTCCGGTCGTCTTCTTAGTATTTGTAGCCATCTTAAACCATCCTCACACTTCAATACATCTTATAAAACCATGTAGCACACTATGGAGATCAGTCCGGCACACAGACAATATATTGAAAATCCCTTAAATTTATTAGTTTTAACAATCCGGAGCATAAATTTTATGCACACGAATCCAACCACTCCGGCAACTATCATTCCTACTATGTAGTTAAATATCTCCCCGCCTGACAGCTTGGCACCGGCAAGATCCGGAAGCTCCAGGATACAAGCCCCAAGTATTGCAGGAATAGACATTATGAAAGAATACTTCACTGCAAATTCCCTTGTAAAACCACAGGCAAGCCCTGCCGCAATAGTACTTCCTGAACGTGACAGTCCGGGCAGAGTTGCAGCTCCCTGAGCCAGTCCCACCATAACTGAGTCCTTATAGGTTGCAGTGGAAGCGTTTTTATTTCCCACCTTTAAATTATCTGCTATGTATAACACCGCTGATGTTACCACAAGACATATTCCCGGTATCAGCAGTGTATTTCCTGCATTTCCTATAAAATGTTCAAAAGGAAGTGCTATGCACATAGTAACAAAGGTTGAAAATAAAACAAGTATGACAAATCTTCTGTATGGTGTTGTAGCGATCTTCACATATTTCTTTTTCTTCTTGGTCTTATAAAGATTATTGATAAATCTTCCGATATTCACAAATACCAGTCCAAGTATGGTAAAGCCCTCTATGAGAAGCTCGCCTATGTCTCTTCTGTATATTATGATTATAGCCACCAGGGTTCCAAGATGAAGAAGTATATCAAACAGTATCCCTGTGTCAGTATTCATATGGAATATGTTTCTGAATATGGCAAGATGTCCCGAACTGCTCACCGGGAGAAATTCCGTTGCACCCTGGATTATTCCCATTATTATAGCCTGTAGTAAATTCATATTTTATCTTTTATCTCCCATTTTTTTGGAACATCATCCCATCAAAAATCCATCTTAGCTAAATGTCTGATGCTGCATGTCAAGTTTCCCTGTAAAATTTGATACAATAGATACCCTACGATATTCTACTATCATTTTCATTTTTTATCAAGTCATACAATTTATTAACTGCATCAGACAACCCACCTTCTGATTTTATTATGCCACATTTGACCGCCTGGGCTCCCACCAGCACCGAACCTATATCCTTTGAAAGCTCCTTTGTATTAAACATAAGATCCTTTACCTGATTTTCCGTTATATCTGAATGAGACACTATAAAATCTATTATACGATCCTGCATTTTCTCAATGTAGTAAAAGTTCTGTCTGGCTCCAAGCGTCACCCCTGCAACTCTTATGGGATGGACTATCATGGTGGCTGATTTTACTATGAAGGAATAATCTCCTGCCACCGCCAAGGGCACCCCTATGGAGTGGCCTCCTCCAAGCACCACTGTCACCACCGGCTTGCTTACGGACGCCAGAGCCTCTGCTATGGAAAGCCCTGACTCCACATCTCCTCCCGTGGTATTTATAAGTACAAGAACCCCTTTTATATCATCATTCAACTCTATTCCGGCACACCATGGTATTATCTCCTCATATTTTGTGGTTTTCGCACCTCCGGGCAAGGAATTGTGTCCCTCTACCTCCCCGAATATATTTATAATGGCTATCCCTTTATCCATGTTTTCTACTCCTTCTTCGGCAACGATAACATGACATCATTACATAACAGCAATAAAACACACTTTGCGAATTTTATCCGCTGATTAGCAATCGTCAAATGCAACCATGCAAGTGTGTTGCACTTGACTCATTGCCATAACAAAAAGAGAGGCATAAGCCTCTCTTTTTAATATGTCCTTATATTGAAATAAAATACTATTACATTGTGTATACTATCTCATTTACATCCTGAAGGTCTGCTGCAGGAATATAATTTCCATCATATGCCTTGCCATTTACAACCATTGATGTACAGCCGCTTTCGTGTCCGTCTGGATTTAACACCTTAATGTTAAGCTTCTTTCCGCGGAAATTCTTCTCAATAGTAAACTCCTTCCAGTCAGAAGGAACAGAAGGTGCTATCTGTAAGCCGCCAAAATCAGGTCTCATACCAAGGATACCTTCAACGCAGCCCACCATACATGTGGAAGCTGTTCCTGTAAGCCAGTGAACATGAGCTCTTCCCTCGTAAGGGCTTCCCACAGACTCAGTAAACTGTCCATGGCAATATGGCTCAAGCTTTCTTATCTCTGCCCTGTCGTTCATGGAAGCAGGTGATGTTTCATTAAAGTACTCAAAGGCTCTGTTTCCATGTCCCATAAGAGCCTCAGCAAGGATTATCCATCCCTGTGGCTGTGAGAATATACCTGCATTCTCCTTAGTACCTGCATTGAACAGTATCATAAGTGCCCCGTCAAAGGCATGCTTCCTGTAAGGTGGATACATAAGTCTTACACCATATTCTGTGTTAAGCTCCTTATGTACAGTCTCAAGAGCTGTCTCTGCCTGCTCCTTGCTTGCAAGACCGCTTATAACAGCCCAGCTCTGTGGATTGAGCCACATGCTCGCCTCAGGATCATGCTTTGAACCGATGACCATTCCGCCTTCCTTATAACCACGGATATATCTGTCATCCTCCCAGCACTTCTCCTGGATAGTGTTATAAAGATCTGACTGGATCTTATCTATATACTTAATATACTCTTCATCATTCTTCTGCTCTGCGAACTTCTTGATAACAGTCATGGCATAATAAAGCTGCATGGCAACGAATGTTGACTCTCCGCGCTTTCCAAGTCTTAAGCAGTCATTCCAGTCTGCATGAAGACCTGCCGGCATGTTATTGTCTCCAAGTCTGTTCATTGAGAAGTCAATAGCTCTCTTTAAGTGCTCGTATACAGTTCCCTCGCCGCCATTTGCGAATAATATAACTTCGTCGATGAAATCAACGTTTCCCGTCTCAGCAATATACTTGTATACAGTTGGGAACAGCCACAGTGCATCGTCTGCTCTGTAAGCAGGATGACCTGTTGCCTGTACATATGAAGGATCATCCGGAGTATCCTCATGTCCTGCATTGTGGTTGAACTTAACCAGTGGAAGTCCTCCGCCATTGTCAACCTGAGCTGAAAGCATAAATCTTATCTTCTCCAATGCCATTTCAGGATCAAGATGGATAACACCCTGAATATCCTGAACTGTATCTCTGTATCCATATCCGTTTCTCAGACCACAGTATGAGAAGGAAGCTGCTCTTGACCATATAAATGTCATGAAGCACTGATATGAATTCCATGTATTTATCATATTGTTAAATGAATCACTAGGTGTATGCACCTGGAAGTTATTTAACTTGCCATGCCAGTATGTCTTAAGCTCTTTAAGCTCATCCGCACAAGTCTTTGCACTGTCCTCATAGCGGGAAAGTATCTCGTCCGCAGCCTTTCCATTCTTCATTCCAAGAACAAATGCAAATTCCTTAGTCTCGCCCGGCTCAAGCTCAAGCTTTGTGCTTAATGCACCACAACCGTTACCGTTGTAATTAAGCTTGTTGCCGCAGTCTCCGTTTATAATACCTACAGGATCCGCATATGTGTGATATCTTCCAAGGAACTCCTCCTTGTCACCACAATATGTATCAACAGTTGCACCTGCAAGACCCAGAAATCTCTGAACTGCAGAATTTCCATTTACAGGGCTGTCAACACAGTTTTCATTTATGAACTGCATTATCTTGTTGTTCTCAAAGAATGTTCTTGTTATAAACAGTGTGTACTGAAGGTTTACCTGATCCTGCTCATAATTGTTGTCATTTGTGAACTCACAGAAGCCGGTGACTGTAAGCCTTCTCTTAAGGTCGGAAGCATTCGTCACCTTTACCTTCCATACCTCATAGGTCTTATCCAGAGGCACATAATAAAGCACCTCTGAATTGATTCCTGAATACTCAGCTTTGATGTTAGTGTAGGCAGTACCATGATGGCACTCGCTCTTGTATGTCTCAAGATCCTTGCCTACAGGCTGCCATGAAGCAGACCAGTAATCCTTTGACTCGTCATCTCTTAAATAAACATATCTTCCCGGCTGATCAAAGTTATTAAATATATATCTTATGATCCTGCCGTTTGCTCCTGATTTCTCGAAGCTGTAACCACCCGCATTATTTGATATGATAGCACCATACTCAGGAGAACCGAGATAGTTCGCCCATGGTGCGGGAGTATCAGGTCTGTCTATGATGTACTCCTTATTTGCTTCATCAAAATAGCCAAATCTCATTAGCTTACCCCCTTATTTATTATTCTGCTGAACCTGTGCCTTCCTTTACATCCTTAAGACTAAGGCTTATCCTTCCGGCTCTCTCATCGATCTTGATGACCTTAACAGTTACGTCATCGCCTACATTTACAACATCCTCAACCTTATTTACATGCTTGTCTGAAAGCTTTGAAATATGGATGAGTCCATCCTTGTTAGGTGCAAGTGATACGATGGCACCGCACTCTATAACCTTAACTACCTTACCTGCGTAGTTCTTTCCTACTTCAAGTGGCTCAACTATCATCTTGATCATATTGATGGCCTTGTCCATGCCGTCCTGATCAACACCACAGATTGATACTCTTCCCTCATCATCGATATCAATCTTAACGCCTGTCTCCTCAATGATAGTGTTGATAGTCTTACCTCTCTGTCCGATAACCTCACCGATCTTATCAGGATCGATCTTGATCTGTACGATCTTAGGTGCGTACTCATTTACGTTTGGTCTTGGTTCAGAAATAGCAGGCTTCATACATGTATCCATGATGAAGAGTCTTGCCTCTCTTGTTCTTCTGATAGCCTCCTCAACTATAGGTCTTGTAAGGCCATGTATCTTAATATCCATCTGAATAGCTGTGATACCCTCTGTTGTACCTGTTACCTTGAAGTCCATATCGCCAAAGAAGTCCTCAAGTCCCTGGATATCTGTAAGCACGATGTAATCATCATCTGTATCACCTGTAACAAGACCACATGAGATACCTGCAACCATGCTCTTGATAGGAACACCGGCAGCCATAAGTGACATACATGATGAACACGTTGATGCCATTGATGTTGAACCATTTGACTCAAATGTCTCAGATACTGTTCTTATTGCGTATGGGAACTCCTCAGGTGATGGAAGTACAGGAAGAAGAGCTCTCTCAGCAAGGGCACCATGTCCGATCTCACGACGTCCGGGACCTCTTGAAACCTTTGTCTCACCTACTGAATATGAAGGGAAGTTGTAATGGTGCATATATCTCTTTGATGTAACATTCTCATCAAGTCCGTCGATCTTCTGGATCTCTGAAAGTGGGGCAAGTGTACATACGTTACAGATCTGTGTCTGTCCTCTTGTGAACATTGCTGAGCCATGTACTCTAGGCACGATATCTACCTCGGCTGCAAGCGGCCTGATCTGGTCGATGGCACGTCCGTCTGGTCTCTTGTGATCCTTTAAGATCATCTTTCTTACAGTCTTCTTCTGATACTGGTAGAGTGCTTCAGGAACAAGTGCAAGCCACTCTTCATTATCTGCAAATGCTTCCTCAAACTTATCTCTGATCTGTCTTATATTCTCTTCTCTTACCTGCTTCTCGTCTGTGAATACAGCAACCTCCATCTCAGCAGGTGTAACGATCTCTTTCATTGCCGCAAATAATTCCTCAGGAATTGCACAGCTCTCATATGAATGCTTTGGCTTACCAATCTCAGCAACGATCTTGTTAATGAACTCAATGATGGTCTGATTTACATCATGAGCAAGGTAAATAGCCTCAATCATCTTAGCCTCAGGAACTATATTAGCTCCTGCCTCAATCATGATAACCTTCTCGCTTGTTGAAGCAACTGTAAGCTTAAGGTCTCCCTCTGCCCACTGTTTCTGTGATGGGTTGATGATAAACTCACCGTCTACAAGACCTACCTGTGTCATTGCACATGGTCCGCAGAAAGGAACATCTGAAATACATGTAGCAATAGCTGAACCAAGCATTGCTACGAGCTCAGGTCTGCACTCAGGATCAACTGACATTACCATATTGTTAAGTGTAACATCATTTCTGTAATCCTTAGGGAACAGAGGTCTCATAGGTCTGTCTATAACTCTTGATGTAAGGACAGCATTCTCTGAAGCCTTACCCTCTCTCTTATTAAATCCTCCCGGAATCTTTCCTACAGCATACATCTTCTCTTCGTATTCAACGCTGAGCGGGAAGAAATCAATACCGTCTCTTGGCTTCTCTGACGCTGTTATTGTTGAAAGTACTGTTGTGTCTCCGTAGTGCATAAATGCTGCACCATTTGCCTGTGCCGCTACCCTGCCGATATCAACTGTAAGTGTTCTTCCGGCAAGTTCCATAGAGTATCTCTTAAACTCTTTGCTCATATTATTTTTTCTCCTATCCGAATTATAATTGTATTGTGAAAGACGTCGAAACAACTACAAAAACTACCGTAAACCGATAATCTTTATAGAAGTCTCGATATGTCTTATCACAATCTTTTAAATTTTATCATAGAGCTGCCAAAAAGACAACAGTATATAAAATAATTTTGCCGCTTATGCCAAGCATGAATTCTGCATGAAAGTTTATTGATCAAGTAGGCTTCCCACTACTTGATCTGTGCAATATTTGTCATCTCGCCTATCGGCTCGATGAACATTGACCTTCATATAGAAATTCATGCAGGCATGAATTCTGCATGAAGGCTTATTGCACAAAAAACTCCACCGGTATTACTACCGATGGAGCGTATCTTTTTTTGCCGCTATAGAAATTACTTTCTTAAACCAAGGCTCTCAATTAATGTTCTGTAACGATTGATGTCCTTGCTCTTAAGGTATGCAAGAAGGTTTCTTCTCTGACCAACCATCTTAAGAAGACCACGATTTGAGTGATGATCCTTAGGATTAGCCTTGAAGTGACCGTTTAAGTCATTGATTCTTGCTGTAAGAAGTGCGATCTGTACCTCAGTTGAACCTGTGTCCTGTGCATCCTTACCATACTTTTCTACGATTGCCTGCTTCTGTTCCTTTGTTATCATTGTAACAAACCTCCTAAATATTATAATACACGGCCAAAACTGAGCAACAGGTTGGAGTATCCTGTAACTAAGCATTGGCTGACCTTGATTAAGGTATCATAAAAAACCCGCAAAGTAAAGTCTTTTTTGCTTATTTTTTGTTGAAAGCTATATTCATGTCAGTTATAATGTTACGGTAACTCAAAACACAGTATAGACTCCATTATAACATGTACATCACACAGTGTTCATCATGCAGGGCTCATCACACAGGGAATATAAAGCACCGTTTACGAGATATTGTTATTTTGATAAGTCACATACGCCGTGATCATGCATCGGGCCTCAGATCACGGAATATAACAGGCCTGTGAAAATGGTATATAATATGGCAGGATCAACAATAGGTAATAAATTTTCCATAACAACCTGGGGAGAATCCCACGGCAAAGCCCTTGGGGTGGTAGTTGACGGATGTCCCGCAGGTCTCACACTTGATGAGAATGATATACAGATATATCTTGATCGTAGAAAGCCGGGATTTTCCCAGTTCTCAACTCCAAGAAAAGAATCGGATAAAGTAGAGATATTATCCGGAATATTCGAGGGCAAGACAACCGGCACCCCTATTTCCATGATAGTCCACAATACATCCCAGCGTTCATCGGACTATGGTGACATAGCAACCTACTACAGACCCGGGCATGCAGATTACACCTTTGATGAGAAATACGGCTTCAGAGACTACAGAGGCGGTGGACGTTCATCAGGAAGAGAGACCATAGGACGTGTGGCAGCCGGGGCTATCGCAGCCAAGATACTTAAACAGTTAGGCATAGAGATAACCACCTATGTATCATCTATCGGCGATGTCCAAGTGTCTCCTGAGAACTTCAACAGAGAATACATAATGCAGAACGAGCTTTATATGCCCGATAAGGACAGCTACGAAAGAGCCTCTGCTCTTCTGTCCGACATCATGGCTGCAAATGATTCCATAGGCTCCTCTGTCCAGTGCATCATAAAAGGCATGCCTGCCGGAATAGGTGAACCGGTATTTGACAAGCTTGATGCCAACCTTGCCAAGGCAATAATGTCAATAGGTGCAGTAAAAGCCATTGAAATTGGAGATGGCTGTATGGTATCGGAAAATCAGGGAAGCTACAACAACGACAACTTCTCCATGAAGGATGGCAAAGTGTCCAAGCAGAGCAACCATGCCGGAGGAATCCTCGGCGGAATGAGCGATGGAAGTGACATCGTCATAAAGGCTCACTTCAAGCCCACCCCATCCATTGCATCCACCCAGCATACTATAAATAAAAGTGGCGAGAATATTGAAGTATCCATAAAAGGCAGACACGATCCTATAATCGGACCTCGTGCAGTAGTTGTGGTTGAGTCCATGGCTGCCATAACCGTTCTTGATCTATTATTTGATAATATGAGTTCAAGGCTTGACAAGATCATAGATTTCTATTCATAATATCAAATTATGAAAACCATCATAAAATAATTTTGATCAAAAAAATCATAATCAAATACAAAAAAAGATTCAAAAAACCTCAGGACATATGAGTCCTGAGGTTTTTTTCACATAATATTTATACAATGAAACTTATACTGGATAAGTGTTCATGTCCCCTGATAATGATATCCGGTTTATTTAATCTCCTCTTTACTTTTTCCTATCTTCCATATAGCGTAAAGCCCGAGAGAAACTACCACACAACCTCCTACGATGTTACCAAGCGTAACAGGTATAAGATTCTTAACTCCAAATCCATACACATTAAGCTGCGAATGTATCTGATCTGCTGTATATCCGTACAGCTCGCATGCCTTGTCCACGTATTTGTCATTTGTAGCTGCAATCATCCCCGCCGGAATATAGTACATATTGGCAACGCAGTGCTCAAATCCTGATATTACGAAGACCATGATTGGAAAAAATGCTGCAAATATCTTACCGATGATATCCTTTGACGCAGAACACATAAGAACTGCAAGACATACAAGGATATTACACATTATTCCTGAGAAAAATGCCTTATCAAAGCTAAGCCCTGTCTTACCCATGGCAACCTTTATTGTGAAAGCTCCAAGCCCACCATCCGAATAATCGAACTGTCCTGATGCAAATACCGCATAGGCTGCAAATAACGCACCAAGGAAGTTGCTTAAGTATACAAGGATCCAGTTTTTTAACATTCCTGTAAGCCTTGCCTTACCATCCACAACTGCCATAATGATCATACAGTTGCCTGTAAATAACTCCCCTCCGATTATTATCACCAGCATAAGTCCCACCGGGAACACTGCTCCCGCCAGGGTTCTTGAAAGCCCCACATTGCTTACCGTATGTATGGCAAGGTTAGAACCTTCTGCGCCGATAGCAATAAATAAGCCTGCGAAAAATCCCATTATCATCATCTTGATCACATTCAGATTGGCTTTTGTCACTCCGGTCTTAATGTTGTTTTCAACAATCTGGGTAGGGTTAAAAAAATTCATTTCCATTTTTGATATTATCTCCTGTGTCTTTTATGTATTTCATTTATTAAGCTCTTGGATGGGCCTTTCTGTACTCTTCCTTAAGCCTGCTCTGCTTGCTGTTCAGATATATCTGAGTTGTAGATATATCTGCATGTCCGAGCATTTCCTGCACAGCCTTCAGATCCGCACCGTTATTTACAAGATGTGATGCAAATGAGTGCCTGATCATATGTGGGGTAATATCCTTCTCAATTCCAGCCTTGTTGGCATAATATTTAATTATCTTCCAGAAGCCCTGCCTTGTCATAGGTGCACCCTTGCAGTTAGAAAACAGATAATCACTATCCTTGCACATCTCATCATGCACTTCGTTTAAATATCTGCCCACTGCATTCTGGGCAGCATCCTCAATAGGTATTATTCTGGACTTGTTGGCATCGTGACACTCTATGTAACCAAGACTTAAGTTCACATCCGCCTTCTTAAGAGTAACAAGCTCAGTAACTCTTATACCTGTAGCATAGAGCAGTTCAAGCATTGCCCTGTCCCTTATCTCTTTTGGCGTCCTGTCTCCCGGCTGCTCAAGGAGCTTTGTAACCTCTTCAACTGTCAATACGTCAGGTGCCTTCTTCTCGATCTTAGGTGTCTTAACCGTATCACAAGGATTGCTGTCTACAATTCCTTCCTTAATGAGGAAATTATAGAATGACTTGATCGATGCCACGTTCCTCGACACGGTTGCCGCTGACATCCCCTGTTTCTCAATATACAGCACATACGAATTGACCTTCGTCTCATTAATATCCTTGATATCCGTTATTCCGGTTTCCATAAAATAGTGATTAAACTTCATCAAATCTCTCTTATATGAAGCCACCGTATTAGCTCTGGACTTCTTCGTATCTTTCAAGAAAATCACATATTGATCTATTAATTGTTCCACTTGTTCTTCCCCTTGTTATGTTGACTAGTTAACATTATAAATACAATTTACAATAAAATCAAACATAATTTTTTGCCCTGTATTACAACTTTTTCGAGTTTTTTGGTAAAATGTACCAAATAATGTATCAATATAATTTATGTATACTAGATATTGTCAAAAATAATTTCAAAAAAATTTCAAAATTTTTAATTGAGTGACAAGATTTGTTAACATAAATGTAATAAAAAGTGCCATCCGCCTGCTTTTAGCCTGTAAAAAAAGTGGTTTACTATAATTTTTGTTAATCGGCTGATCAATCAGCAGTAACAGAATTGAAACATAATACAGAACTGCCGACAACACATATGGGGCAAGCACCCTTATCTGATAGAACAGTATCCTGTCATCGAACCGTCCCGTGACAATGCATGCCGTTGAAAATGTAAATACAACGGTCACAATCTGCACCGAATACTTAAGCGGAACAAAGCTCAAAAAGAAAAACATAAGTACCATCACAAGATTTATCACCAACAATATCTGGGCTGTTTTCATATTTTGAAATGCATTATTGTATATCGTTGTGATCACAGTGTTACCGCACACAAGAAAAGACCCAGATAAAAGCCCCAGATAATACATAACATAGAAACAAGTCCTGTTCATAAGCCACTCCACAATTGTTCTGCTGTCTGAAACCATATATACATATTTCAGGCTATATATTATTTTATTATCTTTCCGAAATTATATGAGTTATTCTTTCGAAGTAATTCTCTTAAAATCATTCTTTTATGTCTATCCTTTTTATTTACTCTGCTGTTTTATGGATCACCTTTTACCATCTTCCCTGATTGCCCTATAAGCATATATAGCGATCAGGGTTTTTGAATCAACGATCTCCCCTCTTCTTATCATGCGATCAACCTGTTCCATATCAAAAAGGCATACATCAATAAATTCATTCTCATCCATATGGCGATCTGTTTTCTCAAGCTTTGTACCAAGATAAATGTATGTCTGCTCATTACTGGTACCAACAGCAAGAATAGTCTTTGTTATGAATATCCTCTTTCCAGGAACAAGGCCTGTTTCCTCCCTTGTCTCACGCACAGCACACTCCTCAGGGTTCTCGCCGGGCTCCATGCAGCCTGCCGGCACCTCATATGTAAGCCTGTCCAGGGTGTTCCTGTACTGCTTCACAAGATATACCCTGCCGTCATCTGTGATCGGAAGTATACAGGCTCCGTCCACATGATCTATCAGGTCATATACCACTTCTCTGCCATCCGGAAGCACAAGATAGTCGTTATATACGTCAAATATATGTGCCTTGTAGGCAAGCTCCTTTTTTATTCTTTTATATTTATTACATTCCATAGTCGCACCTCATCCTTACAATCGGATATGCTCCTCCTACTGGATGGCATAGACATCATTACATAACGAAAAAGGTGCAGACAAATTTGTCTGCACCCTCTTATTTATTTTGCGTAATCAGTTACGCGAGACTCTCTAATAATATTAACTTTAATCTGACCAGGATACTCAAGCTCAGCCTCAATCTGCTTCGCAATATCTCTTGCCAGTAATACCATATCAGAATCACTAACGTGCTCAGGAACTACCATTACACGAATTTCTCTACCTGCCTGAATGGCAAATGTCTTATCAACACCCTTATGAGAGTTAGCAATGTCTTCTAACTTCTTAAGTCTTGTTGTATAAGTCTCAAGTGTCTCTCTTCTTGCGCCCGGTCTTGCAGCAGAAATCGTATCTGCAGCCTGAACAAGACATGCAATAAGAGATTCAGGTTCAACGTCACCATGATGAGCCTCAACCGCATTAACAACAATAGCTGACTCCTTGTATTTTCTACAAAGATCTGCACCTATCTGTACATGTGATCCCTCAATCTCATGGTCGATGGACTTACCAATATCATGGAGAAGTCCTGCACGCTTGGCAACCTTAACATCAACACCTATTTCGCCGGCCAATAAACCACAAAGATGTGCTACTTCTACAGAATGTTTTAAAGCATTCTGACCATAGCTTGTTCTAAATTTCATCTTACCAAGAAGTCTCACCAATTCTGGATGGAGACCATGAATACCCACATCTAATACAGCTGCTTCACCCTCTTCACGCATCATGGTTTCAACTTCCTTCTGCGCTTTTTCTACCATCTCTTCAATTCTGGCAGGATGAATTCTTCCATCCACAATAAGCTTTTCAAGGGCAATTCTTGCCACTTCACGTCTTACCGGATCAAAGCTTGATAAAATTACTGCTTCCGGTGTATCGTCAATTATAAGATCTACACCTGTCATTGTCTCAAGAGTACGGATATTCCTTCCCTCACGACCGATAATTCTACCCTTCATTTCATCGTTAGGCAACTGTACTAATGAGATAGTTGTCTCAGATACATGATCAACTGCACACTTCTGAATGGCAGTGACAACATAATCTCTCGCCTTTTTGTTAGCTTCCTCTTTTGCTCTGGTTTCTAATTCCTTGACCATAACTGCTGTTTCATGCTTTACTTCATCTTCAACAGTCTTTAATAAGTATTCTTTTGCCTGTTCAGAGGTTAATCCTGAAATTCTTTCAAGTTCCTGTAGTTTCTTTGCCTGTAGCTCATCGATCTTTGCCTTCTGCTTCTCAATAGCGTTTTCCTTCTGCGCAAGACTGTTTTCTTTCTTTTCAACAGCCTCTGCCTTACGGTCGATGTTCTCTTCCCTGGCAAGTATTCTCTTTTCCATACGGGATAACTCGCCACGTCTGTCCTTTACTTCTTTTTCAAGTTCATTACGTGTCTTGAGAGCATCTTCTTTGGCTTCAAGCATTGCTTCACGCTTCTTAGCTTCGGCGGTCTTCTGAGCTTCATTTATAATCTCCTTAGCCTGCTCTTCTGCTGTACCGATCTTAGCCTCTGCAATATTCTTACGATATGCTATGGCAACAAACCAGGCAACAACAATAAGGACAAGGGCAATAACGCCTTCGATTATATAATATCCCACAGGAGCACCTCCTTATTTAGTTTTCATTGTACAAGAATACAACATTGATATTTTATTATTTTTTGTGAATTATGTCAAGTAAAATCTAATCTTTTATGTATACTTTAACCAAATAAGCAAAGGAATTACACACCTGTATACTCATCTATGCATAATTTTATATCTCTGTATTTAAAACCTTTTCGCAGAAAAAAAGCAATGATCCTGTCCCTTTTTTCAAGACAGTCATGAACATCATACCGTCTTTCAAGCACCCTCATAATGGTTCCTTTCTCATCCGGAATATCTGACTGGGATATGGCCTCATCTATGATATCTACCGGTACTCCCTTTGCTATAAGCTCATAGCTTATGACATTAATGCCCTTTTTATTAATGCGGCTCCTAATATATGCTCTGCTATACCTAAGGTCATCAATATAACCGTATTCCTTTAATTTGTTCATGGTGGCATCGATTATATCCTGGTCGCAATAATACTCTTTCAGCTTCTTTCTCAGTTCTGCCTCACACTTGTCGGTGCATTTTATACATCCAACAGCTCTGTTCATGGCTCTCTTATAAAGGTATTCTTTCCTGAAGTTATCCAGAACGGCAGTATCCACTTCCTCTCCCACAATTAGCTTAAGCCGCCTTATATCCGAAGTATATACCACGGAATAAGGCTCATAGTCTGTGTACAGAACATACTTGCCCTCTGAAAGCTTCTTTAATTCAGTAACCTGCATGGATCAAATTTATTCCTCTTTATTCTCTTCCTGCTTAGAATCAGTATTACCTATACCAACCTTCTCCAGTACAAGTGCCTCTATCTCATTGCATACATCCTCATGCTCAGAAAGGTACAGCTTTGCATTCTCACGTCCCTGGCCTATCTTATCACCCTTATATGCATACCATGCACCTGCCTTGTTCACGATATTATGTTCTACTGCCAGATCAAGTATATCTCCCGTCTTTGATATACCTTTACCGAACATAATATCAAACTCAGCCTCCTTAAATGGTGGAGCCACCTTATTCTTAACAACCTTAACTCTTGTTCTGTTACCAACTATCTCGCCGCTTACGCGAAGTGTATCTATTCTTCTTACATCCATTCTTACGGAAGCGTAAAACTTTAACGCACGTCCACCGGTGGTAACCTCAGGATTACCGAACACTACACCAACCTTCTCTCTTAACTGGTTGATGAAGATAACCACACAGTTTGTTTTGCTGACAACAGCTGTAAGCTTTCTTAATGCCTGTGACATAAGTCTTGCATGGAGACCCATATGGGAATCTCCCATCTCACCATCTATCTCTGCCTTTGGAACAAGGGCTGCAACCGAGTCAACGATCACCACATCAACAGCTCCCGATCTTACCATTGTCTCTGTTATCTCAAGTGCCTGCTCTCCGCAATCAGGCTGTGAAATATACAAATTGTCGATATCAACGCCTATATTCTTGGCATATGTAGGATCAAGAGCATGCTCTGCATCAATAAATCCTGCAATTCCGCCACGCTTCTGTATCTCTGCAACCACATGAAGGGCAACAGTTGTCTTACCTGATGACTCAGGTCCGAAGATCTCGATTATCCTTCCTCTTGGGATACCGCCAAGTCCAAGTGCTATATCAAGACTTAAAGATCCGGTAGGAATAACCTCAATATTCATGTTGGAAGCTGAATCCCCAAGCTTCATAACCGATCCCTTACCATACTGCTTCTCTATATGTGCCAGTGCGGCGTCAAGTGCCTTTATTCTCTCTTCATTATTTACTGCCATAATACAATTCTCCTCCTATGAACATCTGTTCGATTTAACTACATATTATACAACTACGGTTACTTTGTCAATACTTTTTCAACTGTAAATAATAAAAAATCCAAATCATAACGCTTTTTGATTATACTACATTTTACAACAGGATATAATTAATATATAATAAACTGATCATAAATTATTTAGAAAACGGAGGAACCAAATGTCCACAGTAGGTATAATCGCAGAATACAATCCCTTCCACAACGGTCATATGCTGCATTTAAACAGAGCCAAAGAGCTTACCGGTGCAGACCATGCCCTGTCCGTAATGAGCGGAAATTTTCTCCAGAGAGGACTTCCTGCCTTCTGCGACAAGTACAGCCGTGCCTTTCTCGCCGTATCCTGTGGGCTTGACGCTGTGTTCGAGCTTCCCTTCATATACGCAGTATCCGGTGCAGGAGAATTTGCAGCAGCAGGAATATCATTGCTTAACAGCCTTGGCGCAGTGGACTATGTAGCCTTCGGAGCCGAAGACAACGCGCCGGAGCTTTTTGATGAGATATCCCAACTGATGACAGAAGAACCTGAGGAATACAGCCTACGCCTTAAAAGCCTGTTAAAGGGCGGTCATTCCTTCGCCTCAGCCAGAGCAGCTGCCCTGTCGGAGGTATTTGGTGATACCTGTGCGGCTATAATAAACAAGCCTAACAATATTCTTGCCATAGAATACTGTACAGCCCTTAAGAAAACCGGTTCCCATATCAAGCCGGTGATAATAACAAGAAAATATTCCGATTACAACAGCACAGAGCTTAATCCTGCCGTGTCCTCCGCCAGCGCCATTAACCGGGCAATATATGACTCCGGAAGCTACAGCAATATCAAGGGCAATGTGCCGGAGGCTGTCTATAGTTTTATTGCAGACAACTTCAACAGAAGGCTGCCGGTATATCACGATGACATGTCACAATTGCTGCAGCACAAAAGATTGTTTTCAAATACAGCAGATCCGAATGACAACCCGGGTGGCAAAAAATATGGCAACATAAATCCGAACGGCAAATATACAGGTACAGAAATATATGACATGTCCACAGAGATTGAAAACCGTCTGAAAAAGCTGCCGGTAAACGACACTATAAGTAATGTTGCCGGAGCCCTTAAGACCAGGAACTATACTTACACCAGAGTATGCAGGGCTCTTGTTCACTATATATTCGGAGTTACCGGTGAGGAATTTCAAAGAGAAAAGGCAGACGGCTATATAAGATATGCAAGGCTCCTGTCCTTCAGAAAAGACTCAGGAGCTATGTTAAAGGAAATCAAAAGCAAGGCCACTGTTCCTGTCATCACCAAAATGGCGGATACCGCCCCTGAAATCATAGGCTCCCTTCAGATGAAATATGACCTGATGGCTACAAATATATACAACAATATGATCTACAACAAGTTCGGAGAGATACTTCCGAACGATTTCACTGCAAATATACCAATATATTAACACGAATAATATAACAGGCAAAAAGCACATATAATAAATAAAAAAGAGTATCCATCATCATGATCTCAGTTATATTTATCATATGTGTTTTATTTTCCTGTATAAACAACAAAGTCATTATTGAAGGATGTCGTGAAGGTCTGCTGGTATGGTATGACTCTGCTCTTCCTGTGATACTGCCCTTCCTTCTGCTTACGTCCCTTTACACATCCTATCTGTCCTTAAAAAACATATCCCAAAAAAGATCCATCTTAACAATGCTCATAACAGGATTGTTCTGCGGCTTCCCAACAGGAGCATTGACCTGCTGTAACCTGTTAGGAAGTCATCAGACCGACAAAAAAACAGTATATGCCCTTATGCCCCTGTGCAACAACATAAGTCCCATGTTTTTATTTGGATACATATATCCCATTATAAGTCCTCTGGGAGCAAGCCTTCCCCACACGCTTATATGTCTGTATGTGCCGGAGTTGTTATTCTGTCTCGCATACCTGGTGCTCCATCAGACACATAATGAAAGAACAAACGAAGCTGCTGCCACTATCTCCCACATGCAAAAAAATGAAGCAGTGATTCCCTGCAGGAAATCACCTGAGGATCCTCTTATGTCATCAATAAAGGCAATAACCATGATCGGCATATACATAATCATTTTCTCCATACTGTCTAATATCATAGAATATATAAGTCGCAGTAATAGTTATGTAAACTTTGTACTTCCTATGCTTGAGATCACAAAGGGAAGTCTCCTTCTTGAAGGCCTTATAATTGCAGACAAAATAAAAACAGCCCTGATCATCTTCTTAACATCCTTCGGAGGAGTATGTGCCATCCTCCAGGCAGGACATTTCCTAAGAAAATCCGGACTGTCTTTATTATTCTATACAACATCTAAAATAACATGTGCCATAGCGTCAGTCGCACTGCACCTGTTGCTTACCATGATATAATCACTCGTCGGTCTGATTACTCGTCAAGGAAATCCTCATCGTAATCTTCATCATCCTCATCAAAATCAACATCATCCGAGTAACCTGCATCGCCGTACACATTAAACTTCTCCTCAGGAGCAGCTGTTGCGGCACTCTCATCCTCTTCAGGCACAAGCTTTGTATCACCGTTCATAGCTGCAATGCTTGTGTTAAGCTCTGCAACATTCCCTGTAACCGTATCAAGCTCTGACTGAAGTGACGCAATAAGGTTCTCATAATTTGTCTTTTCTGCCTCAAGAGTAGCAGCAAGGAAATTCTGTATACCCACAACCTGATCCTTTGAGTAATACATTGAACCAAGTCTTACTTCGTTAGCCTGGGCATTCGCCTCTGACATGATCTGGTCAGCCTGTGCCCTTGCTGTCTCAACGATCTCATTCGCACGAATGTTGGCAAGCTCAACTATCTGGCTCTGCTCAACAAGCTTGTTAGCCTGAGCGATAGACTCTGTAACAACAGAATCAGCACGAGTTCTGGCATCAGCAAGGATAGCTTCCTTGTTTCTCATGATCTTCTTACATCTATCTATCTCCCCAGGGAGCTTCATCTTTAATTCATCCAACATCTGGAGCAGATCTTCCTTTGGAACAACGATCTTGCTGGAAGATAATGGCTGGAATTTACAGTTCTCAATAAATATCTCAATCTCACCAATCATATCTTCAATGCTCTTCTTACCCATTTTTCTTATCCTCCTAATAATTAACTGTACACACTGCTACTCTATTGTATATTTCTCTTTAAGCTTCTGCAAAACACACTCAGGAACAAAACCATCAACGCAAACACCGTATCTGGCATATTCCTTTACTATACTTGAACTCAGATACGCATACTCAATGCTTGTTGTAAGAAATACTGTGTCAATATCCGGAGCAACCTTTCTGTTGCTCTGGGCTATCTGGAGCTCATATTCAAAGTCTGTAACGGCACGAAGTCCCCTCACCAGAACATTAATATCATTGTCTCTTGCAAAATCTATCAAAAGTCCGTCAAAATTTTTTACTGTAACATTCGGGATACCCGCCACAGCCTCATTCAACATATTAACACGTTCAGTCACGGAAAACAACGGCGTTTTTTGAGTATTGTTCAAAACCCCCACTATCACCTCGTCAAATATATCTGCCGAACGCTTTATAATATCCAGATGTCCTAAAGTAACCGGGTCGAAGCTTCCCGGATATATTGCTCTGCTCATATCAGTCTCCTGCGGATAAATGTATGCTTGTTTGTCTTGTACACTTTTGATTTGTACACCTCAAAACCAGCATCATACAAATAATCAAACTCTGTATCAATATCGGACTCTACGATCACAACCGTATCAACGTCAACGATACCGGAAGCTGACAGCCTCAACAGAACTCTCTTCTCAAGTAACTTACCATAAGGCGGATCCATGAAGATAACATCAAACACAAGTCCCTTGCTTTCAAGAAGATCGATCACTCCCACCGCGTCTCTCTTGTACACAACAGCATTCTCGCCAAGATTGGTAAATTCAAGATTTCTCTCTATACACGCCACTGCCTTTCTGCTGTTTTCAACAAAACAAGCACCGGCTGCACCACGGCTCAGAGCCTCAATACCTATGGCTCCGCTTCCTGCAAAAAGATCAAGGAACCTACATCCAGGCATAAGTACATTTATCATGTTAAACAAGGTTTCCTTTATCCTGTCTGTTGTGGGTCTTGTATCCAGCGAATCAATGGTTTCTAATTTTAAACTTCTTGCTGTTCCTGATATCACTCTCATATGTCTGTCTTATTCTACCCTTATACTCTGCTATGTCTGACCAAATTCCAAGCCAAACACAATGTATATTTTATATAAATGTTGGATTTTGTCAACCATTAATTTACATAACTAATTACCAAGTATTTTATCTCTTATATATTTTCCTGTGTCGGATATGTCCGATTCACTGAAATCTGATACCGTCGTTGAAGACGATGAGAACAGGGAAGCAGTCTCCGCCTTGTTAGACAGGCTCCAGGATGCATAGCTCAAATTATATTTATCGATAAATTCAAACCAGGCATCAGCCTCATTATAATCTATGGCTCCGTTTCCCGATGCATCACATATACTGAACTCACTTATAAATACAGGAAGACCATTGTCTATAGCCTTGCTTATCTTATCCCTCAGCTCCTGCTTGTGAGTTGCCGCATAGAAGTGGGCAGCATACATTATATTGTCATATCCTGTTACAGGATCCTCTGACGCAATATCCACATCCTGTGACCAGGTAGGTGTGCCAACTATGATGATGGCATCCTTGTCATTTGCCCTTATAACCGGTATTATAGTCTCCGCATAGCTCTTAACATCGGTCCATGTGGTTCCGCCGTTAGGTTCATTACATATCTCGTAAAGCACGTTGTCATACTCTGCGTATTCCTTTGAAACCGTATTAAAGAAATCCTTAGCGTCCTCAATATGATTATTAGGATTATTGTCATTTAATATGTGCCAGTCGATTATCACATACATACCAAGATCTGATGCATAGCCAACTCCGTCATCAAGAAGCTTCTTTATCTCAGCCTTGTCTCCTCCGCTGCAATAACCATAGGAGTCGCCTGTATCGGTATACATGGCAAGTCGGATGAGATTTGCCCCCCAGTCATCCCTTAAGGTTTTGAATGTTTCTTCACTTACATACTGTGGAAACCATGTCATTCCATGAGTACTTAATCCCTTAAGCTGGTACTTATCGCCGTTTTTGTCCACAAGATCAGTGCCCTTTACGCTGAGCTTTCCATGATTTTCAACAGGTGTGCCACTCTCCGGTTCGGGCTTCTTTTTACTTTCAGCCTCTGCCTCCGCTTCCTCAGTTTCGGTCTCTTTCTTCTCTGTACCTGTATATAACTCGCCATTTATATACAGCCTGTAGTCCTTCACTGTAACATCATCAGCCTTCACATTGAAGCCAAAATTAACATTTCCGCCTGCCTTAAGTTCAGCAGTATAATCATATCCCACTACTGTAATGGTATCGCCGTTTACCTCTGCCTTGCCGCCCCATATATCCGCAAGCTCAGGCTCCGATGCAAATACCAGCTCGATCTTCCAGCCAGTAACATCCTTCTTGTCCTTATTGTAAATAATCACATTCTTGGTTGCGGCGTTCTTACCGTTTTCCTGCCATGAAGAATTGTCCGAAATGCTGGCATAATACAACATCTCCACATCCTTCGAAGCCGCTTCCGTGCTCTCCTCTGATGAAGTATCTTCCCCCTCATCCTTTGCGCTTTCCGTAGCTGCCTCTGTAGATACGGAAGGAACCGTATCGTCATTACCTGTTTTGTCATCCTTTTTTCCTGATAATGAAATAATGACCGCTGTAAGTACCCCTATAACAAGTACAAGTCCGATTATCACCCCAAGCATTATCTTACTTTTCTTATCCTTCATCATTCTCTCCTCCTTGAACTTCAGCCTATTTAAAATTTGTCTTCGGCTACATAGCAAGTTTTTATACAATATTTGCTATGCTCTATATCACTTAACGCTTTATTTTTCTTATGGCTCTGTTTAACTCCGACATTTCCTTTACACCGGCTCGTCCTCTTCCGTACCTTACCCTGCGGTACACATCTGACACATGACTGAAATCTTCATCTGTGGTCTGCTCTATGGCAGTATCTATGTCCCTGGTGGTCATCTGAGCCTTAAGTGTTATATCATACCTGTAGTTCATAACCGCGTATCTGTAGATCTTTCTGAACCTCTCCTCAAGGCTTAACTGCTCCTTTATCCTTTGGAACACATTCTTTTTCTCCACATCATAGTCCACACTCATATCAGCCTTTTCTACTATGTCAGTCCGGACACGTCTTGCCATTACCCTTTTTAACAGCCACCTGATCAGTCTGTACATTAAATACAGTGCAAGCATGGTCATTACGAAGTATAACAGCACATCAAAGTTTTCTCCCACATACCCCGACGCCTGCCGGCTTCTTTCGTTTTGCACCGTATCAGCTCCCGAAGACGCCTGTCCCGTATACGACACGAAGCTGTACAGGAAATGATATGCCAGATATATGGCAGCACCTATGTACTTCACCACGGTAACTATCATATCAAGCATCCTGTTAAAGATCCTCTCAACCATATCAACCCTGGATACAAAGAAGCACAGGGAAAATATCAAAAGAAAGGTGATAACAAAGCCGGAATTTATCCTTATTATGTTTCTGAATGGTATCATTTCTGTATCAGCGGTACAACCGATATACTTATCTATTCCTTCCGCATACATGCTAAGAAGATAACAAAGAAGCAGCAACAGCAGGAACGCAAATGCCACATTCTTTAAAAGACCGCTTCCCACATATGCTCCGTATATATATATGATGAGACAGGTTAAGAACATGACCCATGGCACATCATCCACCTTCTTCAGGTTCATTCCGCGTCTGTTGTATATGACTGACTCACCTGCATTGTGAAATATGAGCAGTCCGAAAAATATCCTGTATCCAACTGTGAATACCGGAAAAAACAAGGGGACAACAAGAATCAAATGCAGTGCTTCCATAAGGAAATAGTAAGGTACCATTTCCCTGATAACCCATGACAAAGCAAATATCCATGCAATATATACCATATCCCACGTCCTCGGTTCCTGTTTCACACATATGATGCAGAAGAAAAAGTACAGTAGAACAGAATACAGAACATCATATATACATGCAAGTATCCTTCTGCCTGCATACAGCCTATGTTTCATTATACCCTATCTCCACTCCCTTCATATATCCCCGGACAGACTCAAAGCCGTTTATATCATAATATGGCACCAGCATACTTATACCTACGCCATTTGCCCACATATGATCAAGCTTCTGTAACAGATCAGCCTTATAATAAGGGGAAATCACCACATAATATATATCAGGATCCACATTTCTCACTTCTCTGTCCAACACCTCATAAAAATTCTGAATACCGCTGTTGCCGTTTATCCTGGCCAGGCATTTATTTACAGATTTAAGAGCCTCGGATCCGTTGCCCTTAAACATACAATTCTCCTTAGTTTCAAGGATATCCCTGCCATTTGAATAAAATTCAATATCCTGTTTCCTGCCAACCAGGCTTTCAGCCACAGTCCTCACCAGACTTATGCTTACCTCCTGAAGCTTCTCCGGCCTGATCATGGAATGAGGCTCCAGATTAAGAAGTATCCTTACGACTCCGCTGCACACACTGTTATGCTTGTTCACCATAAGCCTGTCATTCATGGCGGATGCCTTCCAGTTGATACTTCTCATACTGTCTCCGTGCACATACTCCCTTATACCTGCATAGGCAAATGGGTCGGGCATAAGCCGTCTCCTGACCTCTATCTCCCCAAGGATATCATTCATGCTGTCCTCTATCCTGTCATATGGATACGCCAAAGGGAATACATACACACCGGCATCAAGCTTAAGATATCCGGCATACTGCTTCACCATAAAATAATCCCTGGCAATAATGCTTACAGAGCTTATGGAATAAAATCCACGTTTTCTTGCAACAAAATCTATATTTCTGGTTATCTTTTCATTGCTCATTACAGAAAATCCGTCATTCCTGTAATTCATATCCGTAACATCAGTATTCACCCTGTCACAAAACTCAAGATATCTGGACACGGCGAATTTAACATGAAGTACTGTAAGCGGTAGCACCTTGGAATTATTTATCCGTTCTGATATGTATGCCTTCTCACCGATCTCCATATGGGGAACCGAAAAGGAAACGTCAACATCCAGCCGCCTGTCCCAGTTCTTTTTAAATATTTTTTGCTGAGCATAATATATACATATACATATAACAGCCGAAACAACAAGTACCATTTATCTTTCCCAACTTTCAACAGGAACCTGTATCTCCCCTACAATATTCTCAATCAGCCTGTAGGAATTTCTCGTATCTCCCATGGAATTGACGGCTATGATCCTGTGTCCCAGCACATAAGGTGCAACAGCTCTCACATCATCCGGTTCAACATATCCACGACCCCTCATGGCAGCATATGCCTGACTGCACCCGGCTAACATCAGCGTTCCTCTGGAGCTGGCGCCACATGAAATATGAGAATTTTTCCTGGTTCCCATAATTATGTCAACCATATATTTCTTTACACATTCATGGACAAATACACCCTTGATGCTTTTCTTCATTTCCATAATATCAGAAATATCCACAACACTTTCTATCTTTATCTCCTTTTCTCCTGCGATAAATCTGTTTATTATGGCAAGCTCCTCATTACTGTCTGTGTCCTCCATGCTTATCTTCATGGCGAATCTGTCAAGCTCTGCCTCAGGAAGCGGATATGTGCCTGCATTTTCAATGGAGTTTTCTGTTGCAATAACAAAAAAAGGCTCTGTCAAAGCTCTGGTAACTCCGTCTGTACTTACCTGCCTCTCACCCATTGCCTCAAGAAGTGCCGACTGGGTTCTCGGAGTGGCACGGTTTATCTCATCAGCCAGCAATATATTGGCAAATACCGGTCCCGGCACAAACTCAAACTCAGAGGTGCTTCTATTAAATATATTAATTCCGGTTATATCCGACGGCAGCAGGTCAGGGGTAAACTGAACACGCTTGAATACACCAGATATACTTTCCGCAAGACATCTTGCCATGGTGGTCTTTCCTGTTCCCGGTCTGTCCTCAAGCAACACATGTCCGTCAGCAAGAAGAGACACCAGCATAAGCTCAATAGCTTTGTCCTTACCCACTATTACACGACTTATATTATCCTTTATAAGCTTTATCTTTGATGCAATTTCTTTGATCTCCATATCTTCTCCCAATACATCATAATACAGTCTGGGCAGTCATAGCATTTCCCATCCTGCCAACATCCAGTTCATCTTTATATTCCCGGTATACATCCTGGGCAAGTCTAAGCATATCTGCGTGGTTATAGATATCACCCACCTTAAACATAAACTCACCACTCTGCCTTATTCCGAAGAAATCCCCGGGACCTCTGCGCTTAAGATCTTCATTTGCAATGTAGAAGCCATCATTGGACTCTGCCAGTACGTTAAGCCTGTCCATTATCTCTTCCTTCTTGCTTCCACTTAAGAATATACAGTAGGACTGGTTACTGCCCCTTCCCACGCGGCCTCTGAGCTGATGAAGGGCGGCAAGACCGAAACGCTCAGAATTCTCCACCATCATGACTGTGGCATTAGGATTATTTATACCAACCTCTATAACCGTGGTGGATACCAGTACGTCTATGGTTCCATCATAGAAATCCTGAAGTATCTGCCTCTTCTCCTCACCGGACATCTTTCCGTGTAGATAAGCTACTGACACTGCATTTCCATAATATTTCTTCAGGTCATCGGCGTAATCAATTACATTTGCCACGTCGTCCATATCCTCGTTCTGGTTCACCATAGGACACACGATATAGGCCTGATGGCCCTTCTTCACCTCACTTCCGATAAACTTGTGGGCAGTCTCCCTGTAGTTGTAATCAACCACGCAGTTCTTTATAGGTATCCTTCCTGCAGGAAGCTCATTTATCACAGAGATGTCCAGATCACCATACATTATTATGGCAAGGGTTCTGGGTATCGGTGTGGCGCTCATGACCATAACATGGGGATTATAGCCCTTAAGTGCCAGGTTTTCTCTTTGTCTCACTCCAAATCTGTGCTGCTCATCTGTTATAACAAGCCCCAGCTCATCATATGTAACCTTCTCCTGGATCAGGGCATGGGTTCCTATTATTATGTCCGCCCTGTGTTCACTTATATCGCTGCACACAAGCCTTTTTTCCTTTGCCGTCATAGAACCGCACAACAGGACAACTTTTATATCATAAGGTTCAAATAACTTAACAAGGTCGTTATAATGCTGGGTTGCCAGCACCTCCGTAGGTGCCATGAGGACTCCCTGTCTTCCCGACAATGCCATGGCATATAATGCTATGGCTGCAACTATTGTCTTTCCCGACCCTACATCACCCTCTATGAGCCTGTTCATGATCCTGTCTGACGCCATGTCTGAAAGCACATCATCCACCGCATTTTTCTGTCCCCCGGTGAGCTTATAGGGAAGTGACTCTATAAATTCTGCCACCTGAACATCCTTATTTACCACATAATGATTTTCATTTACAGAGTTGCTCTCTTTGTTCCTGTCCATATTGTAGAGAAAACCAATAAACTCGTTAAAGGCAATACGCTTTATGGCCGCAACCAGAGACTCCTCATTTGCCGGATAATGTATGTTCATAAGAGCGTCACTCATACTCATCAGATGATTTCTCTTTCTGATATCCTCCGGCAGGAAATCCTTCATACGCTTTATCACTGCCTCACTGTTTTTTACAGCCTTCTGTATGGTCTTGCTGGTCACACCCTTGACACAGGAATATACCGGCTGCCACACAGACAGCAGCTCCATATATTTATTCTTCACATAGTATTCAGGCTGGGTCATCGTAAGCATGCCATTCTTTCTGGTCACATCCCCCACGAATACATAGCTCTCACCAATATGAAAAAAATTACGCAGAAAAGGACAATTAAACCATGTAAGTTTAATTGTCCCTGTAAAATCTTTGGCATAAACGGAGCACAATGTCATATTGCGCACCTTCTTAACCTCAACCCTTGAATTTATAACTGCAAATACCGCCTCTCTTGCTCCGCATGAAACGTCGGCTATATCCTTAGGGTTGCTGTAATTAACATATGATCTTGGATAGTAATTAACAAGGTCTTCCACAGTAAAAATCCCAAGCCTTGAAAAAGACTCTGCGGTCTTCTCTCCAACACCCTTTACTGCTGTAACACTATCACCAATTACCATCTCTGTTCTCCCTGTTATAAACCATCAGTGACAATCCGGCAGCAACACCGGTATTACTCAACTGATACTATATAATAGTATATAGGCTGGCCTCCGAAATAAAGTGATACATCACAGTCAGGAAACTCTTCCGATACTCTCTCTGACAATTTCTCTGCATCCTCTTTCGTTACATCACTGCCGTAATATATACTGATTATCTCCTTGTCCTCGTCATAGCACTCTGAAATAACATCAAATGCCACATCCGCAATATCACTTCCCACTGCAAGAAGTCCCTTGTCGGAAAGACCCATTATGTCTCCCTGCTTTATAGTCTTGCCGTCTATGCTTGTATCCCTTACTGCATATGTCACCTGTCCGCTCTTGACATTCTCGATAGCCTCAAGCATATTCGTCTTATTGTCCTCAAGACTGATGGTCGAATCATAAGCTATCATCGCACTTATGCCCTGTGGAGCATTGGCGGTAGCCATTACTATGATATTCTTGTCCTCACAGAGATCGGCAGCCTGGTTGGCAGCAAGCACAACATTCTTATTATTAGGAAAGATAAATACATTCTTTGCATTAACCTTGTCAATGGCATTGAGCATATCCTCAGTACTTGGGTTCATGGTCTGACCACCTTCTATAACATAGTCAACCCCAAGCTCCACAAAGAGATCCTTGAGACCATCACCCATTGATACGGCTATGAAACCACATTCCTTGGAAGGCTTCTCCTGCTTCTTACGTCTGATCTCTTCCTGCTTCTCTGCTTCTTCCTTGTCCGCTGAGGTCATAAGTCTCTCATTATGCTCAAGCCTCATATTATCGACCTTCATATTAGAGAGGTATCCGTAGGTAAGACCCTTCTCAAATGCCTGACCAGGATGATTTGTATGAACATGTATCTTAACGATACCATCAAAGGCAACACATACTATTGAATCACCAATAGACTCAAGGTAAGCTTTAAGCTTATCCTCCTCATCCTCGTCAAACGGCTTCTCAAGATTTATTATAAACTCTGTACAATATCCGAATTTAATATCTGCTGTGGATATATCGTTGCTTGACGCTCCTGTCACAGTCTTCTTAACCACCGGTGCAGTCATGGTCTCATCCACAACAACCTTTCCTGTAAGGGCATCAACGGCTCCCTGAAGGACAACCATAAGTCCCTTTCCGCCGGAATCCACAACACCCGCCTCCTTAAGTACAGGAAGCATCTCGGGAGTCCTGTCAAGGACCTCATTACCATGGGCAATAACATCTTCACAGAACTGCTCAAGGGACACATCAGCATCGGCGCACTCTCTTGCCTTGGTTGCAACGCCCTTGGCAACGGTAAGGATAGTTCCCTCCTTAGGCTTCATAACCGCCTTGTATGCAGTCTCAACTGCCTTCTGGAATGCATCAGCTATCACATGGACATCCAGTTCCTTCTCGTCAGCTATCTTCTTGCTGAAGCCACGAAGCAGCTGGGATAATATAACACCCGAATTACCTCTGGCACCTCTTAATGATCCTGTAGACATGGCTCTTGCTATGCCAGACATATCAGAATCTGACACTGCCTCAACCTCTCTCTTGGCTGAAAGTATGGTAAGGGTCATATTAGTTCCGGTATCTCCGTCAGGAACCGGAAAGACATTCAGTTCATTAATGTATTCCTTATTCTTATCAAGATTTAATGCACCGGCAACAAATGCTTTCTTAAGCATTGCTGCGTTAATCGTATTATTCACTGCTAACTATCCTCCAACTAATCCAATACCTTAACGTCTTCCACATATACATTTATCTGGCTGACCTTAAGAGAAGTAAAATCTTCCACCTTATACTTAACAGACTGCATAAGGTTATCTGTAACTGCCTTGATACTGACACCATAAGCAACAACTATATGAAAATCTATAACTATATCACCGTTCTCATCAAACTTAACGCTGACGCCCTTACTGATATTGTCTCTCTTCAACTGTTTTACGAGACCATCCTTAAGACTGACTATTCCCATTCCGACTATTCCGAAACAATCAAGAGCAGTAAGCCCTGCCACCTGCGCTACTACATTCTCATCAAGACTTACGGTCCCGATATCACCATCAATATATTCTTTCATAAAAGCCTCCAATTTCAAAACATCCAGCAGCAACCATTGAAATTGTCTGTTTGGTATCGTCACCTCATATTATGTGTAATGCCACCTCATTTGCACTGGGTAGCATTTAGTCAGTGCCATTCTAAATGTGTCTTCGACACTTGGTGCTTCCTCCGACAAGGGTTGCTGCAACGTATCGATGTCATAGTCATCATTACATAACTGTAAATGCATCGTAACAGACGCATTAAAACGCATTATGCTTTATTATATCACACCATAGGAAAAAATAAATAAAAACTTTTTAAATTTATGCTTGCATATGCTGACATTATCTGTTAGAATGAGTTCTGTTGTGAACAAACGGATAACTAATTAAGGAGGTGCTATCATGGCAAAATGCTCAGTTTGTGATAAGGCTGCTCATTTTGGAATTAAGGTGAGCCATTCTCATAGAAGATCAAACAGAATGTGGAAGTCAAACGTAAAGTCAGTTAAGGCGATTGTTGACGGAACACCAAAGAGAATTTACGTTTGCACAAAGTGCTTAAGAGCAGGCAAGGTAGAACGTGCTTAATTCTGAATAAAGACGAGAAAAAAAGACTGATGACTCAGTCTTTTTTTATTGTAATGACGTCTGGGACATCGTTACGCTGCAGTTATCCCATAAGTACTTACGCTTCTATCTTCTGCAGAAGAATATATATGATAAAAGTAATAAGATGGTTATTACCAGAAATTCTATAAAGCCTTCAACAAGATAGGCTATCAACATCCCTACTGCAACACAGAACAAAGCGAAACCGATTATTTTTGACAAAATAAAAACCACCGCCCTATACAGTATATTAAAAGTATATGACAGTGGTTTTATTTAAGTGCGGTTATTATTCTTCTTTTTTGGAAACATCCTTGACAACCTGTTCCACTTCGATTTCTTCCTCACTCTTGTTCTTCTTAAAAAGTGCACAGATCTTATCTACGATCTCAGGAGCCATATCCATAGCCTTTGTAACAGCATCCTGATTCTTGATATTTACAAGTCTGGTCTTGCCCTCAGATATAACGAGAACTGCTGAAGGTGACAGCTTAGCTCCGATACCGCCTGCAGCATTGCTTCCCTTCTCCTTGTTAAATGCTCCCGCTGCCATTCCGAAATTAACATCAAGGAGCGGTATGATTATTGTATCTCCAACCTTAATAGGATCTCCGACAACAGACTTTGATGAAACAAATCCATCCATTCCACTGAAAAGTGTTTTCATTGTGTTCTCAATATTAATATTTGCCATTACTATTTCCTCCCTGAAATACGTTTAAAGTCACTTAAAGCAGCTCTGCAGTTCTTATTAAACATAACCCTCACTGCTACAACAAGTATTTTTCCTAATCTTATACGTCCCTTGGCATACAGATTTCCTTCAAGAATCTTCTTTGAGAAATCCGGTGTCACATCTATCTTGTCATAATACAACGGATACGCCACACTCATCAGTCCCAGGTGTTCACCGGTGGTTGCCGGATCTCCTGTTCCGTACACCAGCTCACCTGTAAGCTTCTTAGGTCCTATGGTCTTAAGAAGGCTTATGAGATTGAACTTCACAACCGTAAGTGCCAGTCTGGTATTTTCCTTTCTTATAAATCCCATATAAGAATCCTTCATGTCCTTAAGGGATCTGAACTTCTCAATACCGTTTGCTATTATCCTGTATATCTTACCTGCTACCTTATCTATGAAACCACCTATGAGCTTCTTTATGCCGCATGCAATATCATATAGATCAGCGTCATTCTTTATAAATCTGATAGCGTCTGCCTTAAGGCTGTCATCTTCATCGGATGTTTTTTCTCTGCCAGTGACATTCTCTTCACCGTAAGCAGTTTCCTTGTCAGAGACATTATCTGTGTCTGAATTTTCTCCCTTGCCGGAAATATTCTCATGAAGAATTTTTTCCTTATCGGAAGAAGCTTCACTGCTCCAAGCCACATCCTGCTTCTTCACATCAGAAGCTGCCTCAGGCTTATCTGCTTTTACCTCTGCTTCGCCGGTTTCAGGATTCTGAACAGACATGCCATTCTTTCTTGCAAGCTTTGCCTGCTTTCTTATTTCCTTTATTTCCTGTTTCGCTTTTTTCTTTGTTTCCTTAAGATCCTTCTTGGCCTGTTTCTTAGCTTCCTTTTCCTGCTTTCGCTTCTCTGCCTCACGGGCCTCCTCAGGAGTCATCTTATGTCTGTTGTCCATAAGCGTTCCGCCGAAGGTCTTAAGCCTGTAATACAAGCCATCTTCATTGTAATCCGCTTTCAGGCACAGAACAAATCCCATATATGACACCTTAAGCTTCGCCACAAACTTCTCATGCTTGTCTGCGTATACCTTATATCTGAAAGGCACCAGCAGAAGAAGTAACAGAAGAACTATAGCCAGTCCAAGAAGAATAAGCACTGTAAATAACAGGATCTTCAATATCAGCAATGTAATATGTAACATTATCTACCCCTCTGTTTCGTCTTTTCTGTCTGTCTTGCCCAGTTTCAGCTTTTCATAGTTCCTAAAATAAGATACACAATCAAAACCCCCTGTAGCAGTATACACATCATCTATTATAGCTCTTACCAGTGAGTATGCCTGGATCTTCGAGCTTGCGATCCCGACGATATGTATATCATTGCTTCTCTGCTTATAATGGGTCTGGGTAAGCTCCGGCTGGTGATACACCTCAAGAAGGCCTTCTCCCGATAACGGCAGGGTGATGAGCACCACTCCCGGACACAGCTTAAACTTCTGTATATTTTTAATTGTTCTGATCACATTGATACCCGGCATCCTGCCAACGTACAAATGTTTATCTATAACCATTACGCATCTCCTACTAACGCACCGTCATTAATCTTCCATTATTCCCCTTATCACTGAATAACAGGCAATCTGCTCACCCCTGTTGCTACAATGGGCAAGAGAATGTTCAATATATTCCTTTATCTCCTCAGTGGTGTTAAAGAAAACCGGTATATTGGACAGTGCCTTTGCCATGATAGCCCTGTTGACTATCATCTTGTTCTCTTCAAAAAGACCTGCAAATCCCTCACAGAGCTTGTCCTTAAATGCCACGATAGTCTCTGTGTCGGCAGGCATTGTATTGTATCCTGATACATTATCTATATCAGCAAATAAACTTCCTGACAGAAGCTTATTGACTGCTTCAAGATCCTTAAAATCAGAACCAAGTCCGCACTGCTCTATCTGAATACTGTTCCCTGTTACAATATCATAAAAAGAAGCCTCAGGCAACATCTTATGCTCTCCCGCCTGCTCCTGAAGACCAACAAGCCCTGACAAAAGCTCATATGTATCATCATCCATGGCAGTGTCCTTCTCAACTGAGGCTGCTATAGAAGCAATGACATCAATAGCTTTTTTGTAATCATCGCCAATAGAATCCCTTGCGTCATTTACAAGGAGCATTGTGTACATATCATTTATAAGCTCAATGAGCATCATGTAATCAGACACCGTATCATTGATATAGGTGGCAGCACTGTCAAGAACTGCGGCAAGTCTTCTGTAATCCTCAAGGGACAGGTCTGTGTAATCATATTCCTTAAGCTCTGTGTATGCCTTAAAAAGCTCAGGGTAGAACTCCTCAAAGCCCTCCGGCTTATTTATAAGCACCGTATCACATACCATATCACAGAATTCATTAAGACTTCCTATCTCCGATCCGTTGTATATAGAAAGAGTCTGTCCTATTATATCGTAGAATTTATTCTTGGTCATTCTTAAAGGTAACTGTCCGATCAGTGACTGTATCTTGGAATTAACAGCAATCTTATCCTTATCCGCAAATATAAAATTATATATCTCCTGAGAGAAAGCGTCCACGTCATATTCAGAAAACATCTTCTCCACCTCTTCGGTGACATTCTCCTCAAATCCAAATTCCTTTCTGTTAAGGATATATTCATACAGCTCAAAAGCATCCGTATAAGCTGTAAGCACCTTCATTCTGGCAGTGACTTTGTTACGCATATCGCTCACAAGAAGCATATCCTTAGGATCAACCTCGCCGCACTTTCCAGCCACATAGGTATTCACCAGCTTGTTGATACCCATTATAAAGCTTACGATCTCCGGTTCGATCTTTTCCTTCTTGTCCTCAAGCATTTCCTTGACAGTAAAGAAGTTAAGAGCAAACTTGGACACCGCATATTCATAGTCTGCACTCTTCATGCAGGAAACATACTTTGGCAGATTTTCCTCTAAATTCTTCTTTCTTCCTATATCTGTAATTATCTTTTTCTCTTCGTTGTACATCTCTCGTCCCTCACAATTTATTGTATATGTGTATGGGTAAATAAATGGTTCTGGCAATACTCTCTGTTACCCTTACACTTACTGCAGTATCTGAACTGCATATCAGGAGCATCCTTATCTGTTATACCACAAACTGCACATTTATGCCCAACATTTTCCGCATTCTTAACCTTTACCTGCTTGGTATAATCCCTTTTACGCTTCATCTGCTTCGGCGAGAACCTCCGGAAGTTCTTGGTGCTCAGATAGAACACAACAAAGTTAAGCAGTGACAGAACAATGTTGACCCTTCCGTAGAAGCTTTCCCCTGCAAATGAATAAGCTACAAATATCAGGTAAAGCACTGAAAGCCACTTCATCTTAAGTGGGATTATAAACGCATAGAGCACTGTCATATCCGGGTAGCATACAGCCACAGCCAGGAATATCGAAAGCAAGATATAATAGGTAGAAACTATGCAATCAGCATTGCCGGCATTAGGTGCATTAAGCACATAGTTGCAGAATATATGCACCAGCATGGTTCCTATGGTAGTAACAAGGACTCCGCCGAATATATATACATTGTACAGGAACGTGCCAATGGTACGTTCCAGAAGATTACCTATGCTGTAATAGAAGAACAGCATAATGATAAATACCAGAGGCTGTCCACCCTGAGGGGTAATGACCCAGGTAATAAGTCTCCAGACCTGTCCTCTCATAACCAGTGACGGAATGAGCATAAGATTAAACAGAACCTGCGGTGCAAGATAGCTCATCACGTAACCTATGACCATAGCTGCTATCATATAAGCGGTAAGGTTCTTCACTGAATATCTTCCAACTTTTCTCTCAAGCTTAGATAAAATTTTCATATATAAGATCTTCCTTTTCCAGGTGGGCGCCCGGATATTTCCGGGCAGCCACATCCATTTTCTCAAAATTATATTACAACCTACTCTTCTTTACAATAAAATAATAATGAAGTTTTTCTAACTTTATTATTTTTCACATGTACCGCCAGAGATATCAAGCACAGTTCCCGGTTTTATCTCCATATCATAAAGCTTGTCATTGTGATCAAAAAGCTCATTTAAAGTAAGTCCGAACCTGCTGCACAGCACTCCTACCGTATCTCCTGTCACTGTCTCATAATCTGTTACACATACTATGTCAATGACCGGTATGCACAGCTCATCTCCTATGGTGAGATTATAGATATTCACATAGGGATTTGCAGAGATGATATCTCCCACCTTCACATTGTGCATTTTAGATATCTTGTAAAGAGTATCCCCCTTTTTAACAACATGAATCAACCCATCGCATTTTTTCTGTTTTTTCATAAAAAAGCCCTTTTTGTTATGATATGTCAAATACTGGCAATAGTTAAACTTTTATAAAAATGTTGTTTTTTACTTCTCTATTTACTATAATAAGGTGACTTAAGACATAATCAGACAAATTTTAAAGTTTTTTAAGAATGGAAGGTTTTATAGAATGTACAAGTTAGGTATTGATATTGGCTCAACAACAGTAAAAATAGCAGTATTGGATGAACAGCACAATATTGTATTTTCTGATTACAAAAGACATTTTGCCAATATTAAGGAAACATTAAAGGATTTGGTTGACGAAGCAGCTGAGAGCCTTGGCAATATAGAGGTAACTCCTTCTATCACAGGTTCAGGCGGACTGGCTCTGGCAACTCTTATAAATATCCCATTTACCCAGGAGGTTGTGTGTGTATCTGAAGCACTCCAGGACTACGCCCCTAAGACAGACGTGGCTATAGAGCTGGGCGGTGAGGACGCCAAGATCATATATTTCACAAATGGTATCGAACAGCGTATGAATGGTGTATGTGCCGGAGGAACAGGCTCATTTATCGATCAGATGGCTACTCTCCTTCAGACCGACGCCTCAGGATTAAATGAATATGCAAAGGATTATGACACCATATATCCTATTGCTGCAAGATGTGGTGTATTTGCCAAGACAGATATACAACCGCTTATCAATGAGGGTGCGACCAAGCCAAACCTTGCTGCCTCCATATTCCAGGCTGTGGTAAACCAGACCATATCAGGTCTTGCCTGTGGTAAGCCTATCCGTGGAAATGTTGCATTCCTGGGTGGACCTCTCCACTTCCTTGACCAGCTTAAGGCAGCCTTCATAAGAACTCTTGAGCTTAAGGATGACGAGATCATAGATCCCGGTCACTCACATCTCTTCGCAGCTGTAGGTGCCGGACTTAACTCAAAGGAAGATATATATGTTTCACTGAATGGCCTGTCAGAGAAATTAAGCGGTGAGCTTAAGCTTTCATCAGGTGTTGACCGTCTCGCTCCACTGTTTAACAGTGATGAGGAATACGAGGAATTTAAGAAAGAACACAACAGACATTCTGTAAAGAGAGGAAATCTTGCAGAGTACAAAGGACCATGCTTCATAGGTATTGACGCCGGTTCAACAACCACCAAGGTTGCTCTGGTAAGCAATACCGGCGATCTTCTGTACGACTTCTACAGCAGTAATAACGGAAGTCCTCTCAATACCACCATAAGATCCATAAAGGAAATCTACTCTCTCCTTCCGGAGGGTGCATACATAGCAGGCTCCTGCTCAACAGGTTACGGCGAAGCCCTTATCAAGCAGGCTCTGTCCCTTGATCACGGTGAGGTTGAGACCATCGCCCACTACACTGCCGCTGCATTCTTTGATCCTGAGGTTGACTGTATCCTTGATATCGGTGGTCAGGACATGAAGTGTATCAAGATAAAGAACAAGGTGGTAGACAGCGTAATGTTAAATGAGGCATGTTCATCAGGATGTGGTTCCTTCATAGAGACATTTGCAAAGTCCTTGAACTACGAGATCGCCGATTTCGCAAAGATAGCCATCTCAGCAAAAAATCCTATAGATCTTGGTTCAAGATGTACCGTATTCATGAACTCAAAGGTTAAACAGGCACAGAAGGAAGGTGCCTCTGTAGCTGATATCTCTGCAGGTCTTGCATATTCAGTTATTAAGAATGCCCTTCTCAAGGTTATAAAGCTTACTGATCCTAAGGATCTCGGCGAGCACATCGTTGTACAAGGTGGTACATTCTATAACGACGCCGTCCTTAAGAGCTTCGAGATCGTATCCGGAAGAAGTGCCGTACGTCCTGATATCTCAGGTATAATGGGGGCCTTCGGTGCAGCCCTTATTGCCATGAACAAATATAAAGAAGGCAGCAAGACATCTATGCTGTCCATTGATGAGATCAGCAGCCTTACATACGAAACTTCAATGACAAGATGTAAGGGCTGTACAAACAGCTGCCTTCTCACCATAAATAAATTCAATAACGGCAGACGTTTCATAACAGGAAACAGATGTGAAAAAGGTGTAGGTCACAAGAAGAACGCTGACAATATACCTAACCTTTTTGAGTACAAATTAAAGAAGATGTTCGACTACACTCCTCTTACAGAGGAAGAAGCCACAAGAGGAAGGATCGGTGTACCACGAGTACTCAACATGTATGAGAACTACCCATTCTGGTTCACATTCCTTACAAAGCTCGGCTTCTCAGTAGTACTTTCACCTAAGTCATCGAGGGATATATACAGTCTAGGTATCGAATCAATACCATCAGAGTCAGAGTGTTATCCTGCCAAGATATCCCACGGTCACGTTATGTGGCTTATCAAGAACGGGCTTAAGCAGATCTTCTATCCTTGTGTACCTTATGAAATGAACGAGACTCCCGGGGCAAACAACCACTATAACTGCCCTATCGTTACATCCTATGCAGAGAACATCAAGAATAATATGGAGGAATTAAAGGATGACTCTATCCTCTTCATAAGACCATTTGTGGCTCTGGATAACGAAGCTGCTCTCGTGGCAAGACTCTACAGGGAGATGAAGAAGCACTATGATGTTACCGAACACGAAATAAAAGATGCTGTTAAGGCTGCCTATGCGGAAGCAGAAAAAGTCAAAGCAGACATCAGGGAAAAGGGTGAGGAAACCCTCAGATACATAAACAACAATGATATCCTTGGTATCGTCCTTGCAGGAAGACCATATCATATTGACCCTGAGATAAATCATGGTCTGCCTGAGCTTATCAACTCATACAAGATCGCAGTCCTCACAGAGGATTCAATAGCCCATCTGGGAACAGTTGAGCGTCCTCTTATAGTATCCGACCAGTGGATGTACCACTCAAGACTCTATAAGGCTGCAAGCTACGTGAAGACCTGTGACAATCTTGAGCTTATACAGCTTAATTCATTTGGATGTGGTCTTGATGCCGTAACAACAGACTGTGTAAATGACATCCTGACAAAATCAGGAAAGATATATACTGTCCTTAAGATCGATGAAGTAAGTAATCTCGGTGCCGCCAGAATAAGAATAAGATCTCTTATAAGTGCAGTAAATTCAAGAAAGGAACAGCATTATAAGACATGTCCGTCATCAAGTGCCATAAACAGAATAGAGTTCACCAAGGATATGATGAAGGATTATACCGTCCTTGCACCACAGATGTCTCCTATCCACTTCGATATGCTGGCACCTGCTTTTGAGTGTATGGGAATCCATGTGAAGATCCTTCCTGACGCAACCAAGGAGACCATTGATACAGGACTTAAATATGTAAATAACGACGCATGTTATCCTTCTCTTATCGTAGTTGGCCAGATGATGCAGGCAATAACTTCCGGCAAATATGACGTGAATAAGCTTGCGGTTATCATGAGCCAGACAGGCGGTGGATGTCGTGCCACAAACTATGTAGGCTTCATAAGACGAGCACTGTCAAAGGCGGGTTACGGACAGATACCTGTTATCGCCCTCTCCGCCCAGGGCTTTGAGAAGAACTCAGGCTTCCAGATCTCCTACAAGGTACTTAAGAGAGCCATGCAGGCTATCATATATGGTGATCTCTTTATGAGATGCCTCTATAAGACAAGACCATATGAGAAGGAAAAGGGTTCTGCAAATGCTTTACATGAGAAATGGAAGAAGATCTGCATAGATACATTAAGAGAAACAGGAAGCACTGCAAGATTTAAGAAAAACTGTCAGGGAATAGTTAAGGACTTCGATAATCTCCCACTTCTTGATATCAAGAAGCCAAGGGTAGGTATCGTAGGTGAGATCCTTGTTAAGTTCCTTCCATCAGCCAACAATCACCTTGTAGACCTCTTAGAGGCTGAGGGTGCCGAGGCTGTAATGCCTGACCTGCTTGACTTCTTCATGTACTGCTTCTACAACAACAACTACAAGTTCGAGTTCTTAGGTAAGACAAAGAAGAGTGCCATCGTGGGCAATGCAGGAATAGCTCTCCTTGAGCGTTTCAGAAAGCCTGCCAAGGATGCCCTGGCTGCCAGCAAACGATTTGAGCCACCTACACATATAAGTAAGCTTGCCGAATATGCAAGACCTATCGTATCCATAGGAAACCAGACCGGTGAGGGATGGTTCCTTACAGGCGAAATGATAGAGCTTATAAACAGCGGTGCTTCAAATATTGTATGTGCACAGCCATTTGCATGTCTGCCTAATCACATTGTAGGAAAGGGTGTTATAAAGAAATTAAGAGAGGCATATCCTGACGCCAACATTGTTGCCGTAGACTACGATCCGGGAGCTTCTGAAGTAAACCAGATCAACAGGATCAAGCTTATGTTGGCAGCAGCTAATAAGAAGATAAAGTAGCAAAAGAGTCGAGCAGCAACCATTAGAAATTGCCTACGGCAAGGGTTGCTGCAGCGTAACGATGTCACGGGCATCATTACAATAATAATAATAAAAGCATGTAAATGTGAATTTTCATTCACATTTACATGCTTTTTATTTATAACCTTACCGGTACATTTTTTGACTTAAGATATTCTTTCACTTCGGATATTTCCAGTTCATTGTAATGGAACAATGAAGCTGCAAGGGCTGCTTCTGCTTTACCCTCTGTAAGTGCCTCATAGAAATGCTCCTTTGTTCCTGCACCGCCGGACGCGATAACCGGAACATTTACATTTTCTGATATGGTTCTTGTAAGCTCAATATCATATCCTGCCTTTGTGCCGTCACAATCCATGCTGGTAAGGAGTATCTCTCCGACACCAAGCCCGGCAGCCTTCATAGCCCACTCAACAGCATCTATACCGCAGTCTATCCTTCCGCCATGCTTATATATATTCCAGCCGCTTCCGTCTTCACGTCTCTTGGCGTCTATGGCAAGAACAACACACTGGCTTCCGAACTTGTCGGCAGCCTCTGAAATAAGATATGGATTATCTATAGCCGCAGAGTTCACAGATATCTTATCTGCTCCCTCCCTTAATATTGCCTTGAAATCATCAACTGTTCTTATGCCGCCGCCAACGGTAAATGGAATAAATATGTTCTCTGCAACACGCCTTACCATATCTACCACAATATTCCTCTGGTCTGAGGATGCTGTGATATCAAGAAATACAAGCTCATCAGCCCCTGCCTTATCATAAGCCATACCGACCTGGACCGGATCTCCTGCATCCACAAGATTTACAAAATTTATACCTTTTACTACTCTTCCGTTTTTTACATCAAGACATGGAATGATCCTTTTAGTATGCATTATCTGTTGTCCTCCATTTCTATGAAATTCTTCAGTATCTTTAATCCAACCTCTGAACTCTTCTCAGGATGGAACTGGCATGCAAACACATTTCCATGCTCTACTGCTGCATGGATATGTACCGAATACTCTGTGGAAGCAGCCACATCCTCTTCATTTGCAGCCTTAAGATAATAGGAATGAACAAAATATACATATGGATTATCCGGAAGCCCTTTAAATATCCTCTTTTCTCTGTTTATATCCAGAGTGTTCCATCCGATCTGCGGGATCTTGAGGCCCTCCTTATCAGGTATACGGAGTATCTCGCCATCAAGTATTCCAAGTCCCGTAGCTCCCGGGCTCTCTTCACTGGATTTAAACAGAAGCTGAAGTCCCAGGCATATGCCTAAGAACGGCTTATCAGCGTCCACCACATCATATATAACCTTATCAAGACCATATTCCCTGATCTTGTCCATGGCATCCTTGAAACAGCCAACCCCCGGAAGGATAACCTTATCACTGGCAAGGATAACATCTCTGTCTCTGGTGATCACAGCCTCTTCCCCAAGGTACTTTATTGCCTTTTCAACGCTTTTAATATTACCGGCATCATAATCGATTATTGATATCATAGTCTCAAATCCTTTCAAATTAAGCCTTTCTCCAATGCTTGTGTACATTTCCAACAATTCTTGCTGTCATTTCATTACATTTTTGTATGTTTCGTTACACCTCATTACACATTATAATTAGCAAATACTTAGCATGCTAAAATTCATACTAATGGCATTTAGTAATTATTCTATCATTTCAAGCCTATATGAACTAATAACACTTTCTTTTCCAAAACAATCTTTATAGTGGTATTAATACCTCTTTGTTTTAGGATTGTAATATTCGTTAAGTCTTAGTGTTTTTCTTGCAGAATTATTTTTTCTGACGTAGTTTTATTTACCATTCTTGAGCCTCATTAAATCAGAGTGCCTCAAATATACACCACAGTGGATTGTAGCACATTCCAAGCACATTGTCCATTTCTTAAATCTGTTGAACATTATCTATAAACTCTTCAAGCTGTTTTCTTTTGATCTAAATAGTTCTCCCCAGCATCAAATGATATTTATTTCCATAATCTTCACGAGCTATCTCTCTAAGTCTATGCTGTCCAATTCCAAATAAATCGGATGCTTCTTTTATATTCAATAAAACTTTACTATCTAATGAAACCACTGCACTTTCTATATAAATCACACTCCTTAATATAAAAGTCAAAAGTCACTACAACCTCTGCCGCCAATCAAATCATATATTTTGTTACCATTCTTTCGATAAATTATCAGCAAGCAGATAGATAAGACCTCCTATTATTGCCATACCGGAACATTTAACTATATTGGGTATTGACTTTTCTATAAGTCCTACATCAATACCACATATGTTCTTTAATGTACTTTCAGTACCACAATCATATTTAAGTAGATATATCCATGCCTGTAAACATATGGATATATCTACTCTTTTTTGCTTCTTCATCTGAAATATCTGCATTTGCTAAGAAATCCTTGCTATCCAACTCCTGCATAATAGGAATAATATTAATCAACTTATTTACTGCCTCATAATCAATATCACCTTAATTAAATATTGGCAAATGACGATAATTACTGAAACTTGAAAAAACAAACATATAAGTATATAATAAACGTGTTGCAAAGCAAAGATAAGTTTATTATGGGGATTACGATGTCAAAAAAATGTAAGAAATGTAAATATAAAAAGCAGTATATCTTATATTGTAAAGAACAAAAAATACAAGATAGCATAGAGAAATCCAAAAATGAAATATTAAGTGAATTAAAAGAAATCAATATTGATTATTCCCAATTACCTTCCGATAATGTTATTAATTATTGCAAAGATATAAAAGGAAAATTAGAAGCTAAAGATAATATGTACAAAAAGTTATTGTATGTCATGCATATAATATCATTAGTTTTTTGTATTGCCATGATTATATTTGCAGTAAAATATTCTATATCTCAAAGTAAATATGGAAATTTAGTTGTATTACTGCCATTTGTATGCTTTGTATTGGCGGAAATTATATCAATTAGTAACTTAAAAGAAAAGAGTGAACAGGATGCGTACAATTCCATAATGGCAATGATTGCTTTTGTTTCGTTACTTCTTGCAATAATAGGATTATTTAAGAAATAAATCACTTACCAACTGTCAGTTTTCGATGGTTGGTATTTTTTTACGAAAGACGGTAGAATATTAGAGACCATTCATAATAACGGTCTCAATTAGGCTTTTTACTCAGATTACTTTTATTTTTTCTAACAGCCTGTAAAACTATATTACTTGTAATTTCTGTATTTGCTCCGTCTTCTCTAATAGCTTCTTCTATCAAATTGGCTTCTTTTATGATATCATCGGCGTATTTATCCATTTGCTTTTTCAAAGTAATTCGTGCGCTATCGAAAAAATTATAAATTTTATTATCATCGATATTTACTTGAACTGCCATACCCCCCCTACATTGTAAAATATATAGCACAAATATTATATTGATTTTTTCAATTTTGCCGATAGTACAATATTTAACGCTCTACTTTATCATTTCCTCTTCCAATTCGTTTTTCCTGGAGAAACTCATATACAACATGTTCAACAGGCTAAAGCTTAATACAACTAAAAAGCAATCATCAAATGCTGACGTTTGCTTATATGACATATTTTATTTGTTCCTATGTACTAATGGTGCGATTGCTAATACAACCGCAATTATATCAGCCCCCAAATTGTAAAAAAACCTTAAGAAAACATCACTATTCACCCTATTATAATAGTTAATATCCAAAGTAACCATAATTTTACAAATAACGATAAATATAAGTATAAAATTGCAAATTCCAATAACAGACAATTTATGTAATTTTCTTTTTCTACCTACGTTATCAGATTTATCATTTATATTTTGTAGAACATTTGCATCAAATATTCCATTAGTTATTTGAAGCTTTAATTCTGTACACAATTTTTTAAGATATTTTCTATTATACAATTTTAAGGGAACAAATTGAGAACCTTTTCCATAATCAAATTGTCCTTGCAAATAAAATATACAGTCCTTAATACATTGATTTTCATGTTCAATATGATAATGAGCTATCTCATCAAGCGAGTTCTTAATCATTACAAGGCTATCAAAATATAGTCGATTGCTCATATCATCGGAAATATCTATTAAATAATCTAATATACCCTTAAAATCATCAACCGTTAACATTTTAGAAAGTTTACAGTTTATTGGAAATAGATATGCCAATACTACAATCAAAAGCATTAGCATATATGCTACAATGGATATATTTTTATTTTTTATAAAAAACATACCAACTATGAAAAATAGAAACGATGCAATTAATGCAGCTATTAATATATATTTCTTACGCGTATAATTTTTTATAATTTTTTTAATTTCCTGCTTATTCATTATCTTCTTATCACCTCTGTATACATATAAAGGAACTCTTACTTAAATTTTTGTTATTTAGCTTTTCTACATATACGTTATAATATCACTTGCATAGAATATTGATTAATAACCTTCTAACAGTTCCTTCACCAATTCCATATCTTGACCATATGATTTTTGTTCAACATAATACCTCTTGTTAACACATGGCATATATTCCCATAATTCTTTATAAGCGAAAAAATCATACGGTGTTTTTTTGCATTGTATTGGTCGAGCATCATAAATCGTGCATAAACAATTGCTAAGAAATATACACTTTCTATTCTTTTCTACTTTCATAAAATAAACTTTTACTGATCTATTCCCATATGAAACATCTTCACCCACACAGTATTTCGCTAGAAATTCTTTTTTTTTATATTGATTTCATTACAAATTCTATTTACGTCCGACGGAAATAGAATAATAGAATTATGGAATAAATTTTCACAACATATTCCACATTTATTACATTTAAATCCACTATTTGTATTGTCCAATATACTTTTCTGCCTCCCTATACGAGTTAAAAACATTTTTTCCATATTTTAAACACAGTTTCTTTTTTGAATCAAGTTCCATTCGATACAATTTATAATAATCATCAGGATAATTATCAAAAGAGTAATCTTTTTTCCGTTCATCTATTTCATAAAATGTTCCACTCAAATAAATATTCGACGCTCTTTGGGTTTTTATTTGCAAATTCATACACCCTAATTGCTTTGATGTTTTATCAACAGCATAATAATACGACGAAATAACTCCCGCTCTTATCATTCCTTTTCCACAAAAAATTCTTCTACTATCTTCAAAATTAGCATACTGTTCCATACGATATTTAATATTTTCTCCTTGTTGCCATATATATATTATCTCTATAGCCTTTATATCTTTATCAGTATATGTGCCATGCTCTGAAAACCAACATCCTGTCAAATTTAGTCCTTGACTATGCATCGTTATACAATCAATAATTTTTTGTGTAAATTGTTTTATTATCCATATTATAAATGCAACTATAATACCATTTAATATTTCTTTAGCTATTTCATTCATTAGAATCCTCTGCTAATTTTTCTTTGTTTTCTAAATCAAGCTCCTCCAACATGCTTTTTATGATTTTTTTAAAACTTTCTGGTGAACCTACTGCTGCCATCTCATCACCTCCCTTTTCCTACAGTTAGTATAACTCTTCAATCTATCATCTACTTCCATCCATTTCGAAAACATAGCAAATTTCGTTTTCAGTCTAACATTTTTTCATAAAAATACCTACTCCCTTTAATCAATTTGTCGTGAACGAAGATTCTGAGGGTATGAACAAAGATTTTTTCTATTTTTTTGCCATATAGATGACTATGCAATAATATTTTTCAGTTAAATCAGACACTGCTTTTTTTCTATAACACCACAGAAAAAAGGCAATCGAGTAGGAGGGAAATTTAACTAAATTTCCCGACCT
>ULUN01029814.1_pt1 | contig 112785 bp, 90 predicted proteins | sample 1958531 | NCBI WGS metagenome assembly ULUN01 (sample SAMEA4835761, study PRJEB28245) | human gut metagenome | biome: gut microbiome; material: fecal sample | place: Denmark | collected 2008
CAATTCCAGATCGTCCGATTTTTTAATACGAAAAACTTTTGTCAGATTATCAACTGTAAAAGTAATGTCTCGTGAACTCATTAGGTATCCTCTTATCATTTCATCACCACAATATGGACATTTCATGAAGATTCACCTCCTATAAATTCCGATTTATATGCACAAACCAAACACGCCAAAACGTCATCGGTTGCAGCTCTACTCAGAATTTCTCTGCAACAGCCTTTGCGTGAGCATATATCTCTTCCTCGTCAAATTTTGTGAGCCTGCCGTGTTCAAGAACGACCTCACCGTCAATGATAACAGTATCGACCTCACTGCCGTTTGCGGAATATACAAGCGCAGAGGTCAGGTCATTGCGTGGGCAGAACTGGGGACGGTCAAGGTCAAGAATGGCAATATCAGCCTTTTTGCCTGCTTCTATCGAACCGATGTCGGGTATGCCCAGAGCCTTTGCGCCGTTTACAGTCGCAAAGTCCAGCACCTCTTTTGCGGTGCATACGGTGGGGCAGCCCGTTGCGCCCTTGTGGAGCAGAGCCGCAAAGTTCATGTCGGAGAACAGGTTCAGGTCGTTGTTAGATGCCTGACTGTCCGTTCCCATGCAGATGTTTATGCCCTTTTCCATCATTCTCGGAACGGGAGCGGTGCCGTTTGCAAGCTTGAGATTGCTCTTGGGGTTGTGGATAACGCTTACGTGCTTTTCCGCCAGAATATCCATGTCGCTGTCGGAAACATGAACGCAGTGAGCGGCGCAGGTCTTTATGTCCAAAAATCCGATGTCGTTCAGATATTCCACGGGGGACTTGCTGCGTTCCTTGTAGCAGTTCTGTACCTCGGTCGTGGTCTCGGAAAGATGAATGTGGAACTCCTGCTCAGTCTCGTGAGCCTTTTCGATAAGCCACCTGAGATAATCCTCGCCGCAGGTGTAGATAGCGTGGGGGCCAAGCTTGAATGTGATGCGGTCATTGCCCTTGAAGCGCTCACGCTCGTCCATGTGCTCATTGTAGCGCCTGATGCCATCCTTGTCGTTCCTGTCGGAGCCTGTCAGACCTCTTGTCATAACAGCTCTCATGCCAAGCTTGTCCGCAGCGGAGGCGGTCATTGCGGGGAACATGTGCATATCCATAAAGCAGGTGGTTCCCGTCTTTATCATCTCGGCGCAGGAAAGCATAGCGCCCCAGTAAGCGTCTTCGGTGGAAAGGGCATCCTCACGGGGCATTATTGCGCCGAAAAGCCAGTCCTCAAAGGAAAGGTCGTCCGCCAGATTGCGGAAAAGCGACATATAGGTGTGGGTGTGGCAGTTGATAAGACCGGGTATCGCCAGCTTGTCCGAGCCGTCTATCACCTTGTCAGCCGCAAACCCCTCGGGAATTACTCCTGCGGAAAGGATCTTGTTCCCCGAAATACAGATATCCCCCTTGGGAGTGCCGCCGTTTATGAGCATTTTTATATTCTTTATCAGTATATTCATTGCGAGCATTCCTTTCATGTGCGCCGTCATGCGGCAATATATATTTTTATTATATCACAATATGCTCTCAAAAGCAATGATAATTTTGCATTTTGACCGCCAAATGGCGGCGCTTGATCCCTATTGACAAGCGGTGAAAATAATGCTATACTCAAATTAGTTAACACTGTTAAATATCTTGCGGGAGGTGCTATATGGATAAGGCAGATGCAGGTCTTTCCGACGAGCTGATAGAAGTGCTCCGACAGTACTATTATATGAAAACTCCCTTAGGACTGGAAAACTTTATGCAGGGCGAAATGAAGGTGCTGTCCTATATCCATTACACCGCAGGCGGCGGAGAGATCGCCACAGGCGACATTGTTTCCGCCCTTGATATGACAGGCGGGCGTGTGGCAGGCATTCTCCGTTCCCTGGAGAAAAAAGGCTTTATCAGCCGCCGCACCGATGAGAACGACCGCCGCAGGATAATGGTAAGTCCCACTCCTGCAGGTTCGGATTATGTTGAAAACGGCAGAGAACTGCTCCGCAGCAGGCTTTCCGCTATAATAAACGCAATGGGCAGCGAAAGTGCAGAAAATTTTATCCGCTCCATGGAGGAGTTTGTAAATGCCTGCCGCAAGGCAGATTTCCCTTGATCTTAATAAAAAGGAATGATATATATGGATATGCACGAGTTTTACATGGGCAATGTTTTTGATGCTTACGAGTTTTTCGGCGCTCACCCCAACCCCGACGGCACTGTTTTCCGAACCTTTGCACCCTCAGCTGAGAGGATAACCATAATCGGCGAGTGGAACGACTGGCAGGAGGAAAATATGATAAAGGACGGTCATGTCTGGTCGTATTTTTCCGCCAAGGCAAAAAAGGGTCAGATGTATAAGTATGTCATCTATTCTTCACTGGGCAGAGTGGAGCACTGCGACCCCTACGGTTTTGCAATGGAGCTTCGCCCCAATTTTGCGTCCATTATAACCGACCTTGACGAGTACAAATTCACCGACAGTGAGTGGCTGGAAAAGCGCAGCAAGAACTATAATGAGCCTCTCAATATCTATGAGGTGCATCTCGGCTCATGGCATACCGACCCCGATAATGAAAACGGCTGGTATTCCTATTCCGACATTGCGGACAAGCTTATAAAATACGTCAAGAAGCACCATTATACACATATCGAGTTCATGCCCCTCAGCGAGCACCCTGCCGACTGCTCATGGGGATACCAGAATACAGGCTTTTTTGCCCCCACATCACGCTACGGCACTCCCGCCCAGCTTATGGAGCTCATCGACAAGTGCCACAAGAACGATATCGGCGTTATCATGGATTTCGTTCCCGTGCATTTTGCCATGGACGGCTATGCCCTTGCAAAATACGACGGCACCTGCCTTTATGAATACCCCGACAGCGATGTTACCATCAGCGAGTGGGGAACCTGCAACTTTATCCATTCAAGGCGTGAGGTCTGCTGCTTTTTGCAGTCCGCCGCCAACTACTGGCTTGAAAAATATCATTTCGACGGTCTGCGTATGGACGCAATAAGCCGTGCCATATACTGGCAGGGCGATCCCGAGCGCGGCGTTAACAAATGCACCGTCGATTTTCTTAAAAAGATGAACTCAGGGCTTCATGCCCTCCACCCCACCGCAATGCTTATTGCGGAGGATTCCACCGCATTCCCCAAGGTAACAGCTCCCGTTGAGTATGATGGCCTTGGCTTTGACTACAAGTGGGATCTGGGCTGGATGAACGACACTCTCGATTACTTCCGCACCCCACCTGCAGAGAGAAAATATCACCATGGCAAGATAACCTTTTCCATGCAGTATTTCTACAATGAGCTTTATCTGCTGCCGATCTCCCACGACGAAAACGTTCACGGCAAGGCGACCGTCATTCAGAAGATGTGGGGCGATTATGATGTGAAATTCCCTCAGGCAAGGGCATTTTATATGTATATGTATTCCCACCCGGGCAAAAAGCTGAACTTCATGGGCGGCGAGTTTGCCCAGTTCAGAGAGTGGGACGAAACAAGAGAGCAGGACTGGGATATACTCAAATATCCCCTCCACGATTCATTCCTCAGATATATGACCGACCTTGAAAAGCTCTACACCACCCGTCCCTCCCTTTATAACGGCGAATATAACCCCGACTGCTTCAAGTGGATACTTCCCGATGAGTCGGAGCGCTCGGTATTTGCATATAAGCGCTGTGCGGAGAATGAAACAACAATCTGCCTGCTGAATTTCTCCGACAGGGAGCAGACAATAACCATTCCCACAGACGGACTTACAGATCTTAAAGAGCTTATCAATTCCGACAGCAACATCTACAGCGGCAAGACCGAGGTCAAGCGCAGCGTGAAGATAAAGCCCGCAGGCGGAGAATTTTCCGTAAAGCTCAGCCCGTTCTCAGGCAGACTTTTTGACGGAGAAGTGTTTTCTAAACCGGCTGCAAAATAACATATAAAAGTAAAAGCGGAACTGTTTTGCTATGCAGTTCCGCTTTTGTACTATTTATTATTTTGTGCATGGAGCATTGCCAGGCGCTGCTCGATAAATCCCTCCACGCTTGCCTCAGGAATGCCAAGCGCCATTGAAAATTCCTTGTTTATAAGCTTTGAAGCGGCTTCAAACGCCTTTTCGTCGGCAGAGATGAGGTCTTTTCCGCAGGCGCCCCGCTTCTGCTTTTCGTCGTACAGACCTTTCATCATGCTGAGTATCTGCATATAATCGTCGCTTTTGAGCACCTTTACAAACATATGCCTGCGTTCGTCCCTGTTCTCACTCCACTGCGCCGATGCCAATGGCATAGCGTCTATCACCGCAAGTACCTGCTCACGGCCCATAAGATGACGCACTCTTGCCTCAGCATTCTTTTCCGGCACATAATACGAAGCGGAGGGCGTTTCCACCGGAACGAGCCTCAGATAGTTTTCCTCGTTCACGCCGTCAAAGCACCTTTTTACAATATCGCTGACAACGCATATCTCGCTGCCGCCGTAAACCACATGATCGCCTTTTTTCAGCATATCATCACCACCTCAGCTCATGTAGCTTCCCGTGTCATAATGATTGTACTGCTTTTTGAGCTTTGCTATAACAGAGCCGTCGGGCTGATCGGCACTTTCAAGAATTTTGTACTTTATTTCCTTGCGGTCCATGGCTGACGAAAATGCGGCAAACTCTTCCGCAGTCTCAAAACGGACAGTCTGCTCTAAGCAGGCGCTTATGTTACGTTTCATATAAAACATCCTTTCTTTATTTTATATGTTAATTATATCATATTTTGCGATTTGCTTCAAAGGCGATTTTGTACAAATTTCATAACTTTTTGTGCGTCTCAAAATCGGGATTTTGCCTACAGATACCTGTATTAAGCCGTCAGGATGTCGATCTTACGCTATCTCCTGTCCGCCAGCCCCTCCAGAACTATCAGCCCCAGCGTAAGAGGCAGCGTGAAGCTTATGCTCCCTGAGACAAAGAAAAACACCGCCGCTGCGATCCCCATAACAATGCCAAAAGCGTTCTGCACCCCCGAGATGTCAGCGGCAGGGAATATTGCTTCCACGACCGTGCGCAGGATACGCCCCCCGTCAAGGCTTGGCAGAGGGAGCAGGTTAAAAAGCATCAGCGCCAGATTTATCCCCGTTAATATCCTGCTGCCCGTAAGCGTCCCTGCCAGCGCCAGAAGCAGATTTACCAGACACCCCGCCGACAATATGAATATCTCACGGGCAGGTGACAATATCGCTCCGCTTTTCATGCCTATGCCGCCGCTGTAAAATGTAAGGCTCCGTGGCTTTATCCCCATGACCGCCATGGCTGTTATATGCCCGCCTTCGTGGAGCAGGCAGGAAAGCAAAGCCAGCTCGCCTGCTTTTGAAACGGGGGACTGCATTATCAGCACCGACCATACCGCAAAAAATCCGAAAGTAATGCGTATCCTTGTCCCTTTAAAATAAAATTCAGCACCGCTTGTCAAAATATATTCCTCCATGGCAGATATGCGCATTTGGTGCGCTGTAAAAATTTCTGCTGCTTTCCGAGCATATGCGTATATTTTTTATCACTGCGCCCAAAAACTGCGGCGCATAATTACCCGTTCCGACGATTTGGATTCACAAATTATATGATGTAAAACCGCCTTTTATTCCAAAGGTTACACATTGGTTACAGCAATGTTCAGAAATTACAGAAAAGTAACAGTCTGTTGGAATTTATCTTTGCGCCTGATACCACAATAGTTAAATTTTGTTGATATTGACATTAAATTCTTTGTGTCAGCCGTAATTTCCGTCAAAATGTTCAGTTGAAAATACTTTTAATTTGGTTTCGTTTGTGATATAATAGTTAATACAAAAAATCAAAGGCGGTTTTGTCTGTTGCAATAATGTCAGGACAGCCGCACTTTTTCTGCGGACATTATCCGCAGTTTTACAGGAGAGTTGCGTTTTGGAAAAATTTATTATAAAGGGCGGCCGCCGTCTTGAGGGCGAGGTCACTATAAGCGGAGCAAAAAACGCCGTAGTTGCCATAATCCCTGCCGTTATCCTTGCGGACGGTCCCTGCATACTTGAAAATATACCGAACATAAGCGACGTTTCCATTTCTCTGCGTATCCTTTATGAAATGGGAGCTGACGTTCAGCGCATAGACAAGAGCGTTTACCGCATCGACGCAACAGGCATCAAGGACCCTGTTGTTCCCTATGAGCTGGCACGCCTTATGAGAGCTTCCTATTATTTCCTTGGAACACTGCTGGGCAAGTTCGGAAGAGCGCGTGTTTCAATGCCCGGCGGCTGCTATCTCGGCGACCGTCCCATTGACCAGCATCTCAAGGCATTTACATCACTGGGCGCTACCTGCACTCTCGATAACGGCATGATAGATATCTGTGCCGATAAGCTCATCGGTTCTCAGATCTATTTCGATAAGATAACCGTAGGCGCTACCATCAACGCAATGCTGGCAGCCGTTAAGGCAACAGGTCTTACAATTATCGAAAATGCAGCTAAGGAGCCTCATATCGTTGACCTTGCAAACTTCCTCAATTCCATGGGCGCAGATATCATGGGCGCAGGAACAGATGTTATCAAGATAAGAGGAGTTAAAACTCTCAAGGGCACTACCTACGCAATTATCCCCGACCAGATCGAGGCAGGAACATATATGGTGGCAGCTGCCGCAACAAGAGGAAATGTGCTTGTAAAGAATGTTATCCCCAAGCACCTTGAATCTATCACCGCAAAGCTTGCAAAGATAGGCGTTAACGTTGAGGAATATGACGACAGCGTTAGGATCTCCGTTGACGGCCCTCTGGTAAAGACCAGCGTAAAGACTATGCCTCACCCCGGTTTCCCCACAGATATGCAGCCCCAGATATCCACACTTCTTTGTCTGGCGGAGGGTACCAGCATCGTTACCGATGAGATATTCAACAACCGTTTCAGATACGTGGACGAACTCAGGAGAATGGGCGCAGATATTTCCGTTGAGGGCCGTGTGGCAGTTATCGAGGGCGTAGGCAAGCTTATGGGCGCACCCGTTACCGCTCCCGACCTGAGAGCAGGCGCAGCCCTTGTTATAGCAGGTCTTGCAGCCAGCGGAGTTACCGAGATAGATGATATCTATCACATTGAGCGTGGCTATGAGGATATCGAGCAGAAGCTCAGAGCTTTGGGCGCAGATATTGTTAAAAAGACAGTTCCCGGGAATTCAGTCCGTCAGGTGTCATCGCTCTGATACAAACAGAACATAAAAAAGCAGCACTTCCGAAAAATGGAAGTGCTGCTTTTTTCTTTGTAATGTTTAACGTCTCAGCATATAACGGCGATAAAAAGTATCACGTTGTTTTGTCCTTCCTGTGGGATATCATAATATCCCTTACGCAGCCCAGAATATGGGGCTTCAGCACCGAAATGTCCGCAGGCTCGCTGTAAAGAACGGCGCTGTAGCACGATGAGCTGATAACATTCGTTATCATAAAGAACATTATCTCAGGCTCATTGTATCCCTGCGCCCGGATTTTCAGCCTGTCATAAATATCCGTCAAAGCGTCATCATCGTCCTCGGGCTGGGTCACAGCGGAACGGAGAGAACCCCAGCTCAGATTTTTTGAGATGAATTTAAGCAGATTGGGATTTTCCGAAAGCTGGTTCAGGATACTGTCCGCAATGAAAACGATGCTGTCCTCAAAGTCGGAGATATTTGCAGTCATCAGTCGGGAAAGCGCATTTTTCAGCAGCTGGGCAGACTTGTGGCATATGAGCTTGTTGTGTATATCATACTTGTCCTTGAAATAAAGATAAAATGTGCCTTTTGCAACGCCTGCCTGGTCAACGATGTCAGAGATAGATGTCTTGCTTATACCCTGACTCATAAACAGCCTGAAAGCCGTATCAAGGAGGGAATCTCTTTTGATCTTTTTGTTGGTATCGAGTTTTCCCGTATTCCCGCTTCTTTCTGTGCGTGATCTATGCAATAATTATAACGCTAAAGAATAGGATTGTCAAGCGTGATGGCAGGGGACAAGGCTTGTCATTTGTTTATTTTCCTCTAAGAACCCGTCTTCACAAGCATATGCGCACGTCTTTTCGGCAAATTTTGCCGCAGACTGCGTTAAAAATCCTTGCCGGGCGAAAGCCTGCCTGCGGATTTTTGCCTACTCTGCAACAAAATTATGCTCGAAAATCCGCACACATTTCTTATGAAGACAGGTTCTAAAAAAGGCAGTGCCATTGACACTGCCTTTATCTTCTCTTATACTAAGAACCAATTAAAAACTATACAAAAAATTGAGCATAATCTTGCGTATATGGATTATGCGATGATTTTTTGTCTATAGTTTTATTGGTGATTAGTATTATGCTCTTGCTACCTTGTGGTAAACCTTCTTGCCCTTCTTGATGATAACGCTCTCTGCTATCTCAACAGCTGCGTTGGGGTCTGTTACCTTTACATCATCAACGGATACGCCGCCCTGCTGTACAAGTCTCCTTGCCTCGCTCTTGGAGGGGCAGAGAGCTGTCTTTACCAGCAGGTCAAGAATGTTTATGCCGCCCTCCAGCTCTGCTGCGGGGATCTCGGTGGTGGGCATATCATCGGTGTTTCCTGCGCCGCCGAAAAGCTTCTTTGCTGCTTCAAGGCACTTGTCAGCCTCTTCCTTGCCGTGGATAAGGGAGGTAAGCTCGTATGCAAGTAGCTCCTTTGCCTTGTTGAGCTCTGCGCCTGTCATGGTGCGCTCCATTTCCTCTATTTGCTCAATGGGCAGGAATGTGAGGAGCTTCAGGCACTTGATAACATCGTTGTCGCCAACGTTTCTCCAGTACTGGAAGAAGTCATAGGGAGAGGTCTTTTCGGGGTCGAGCCATACAGCGCCCTTTTCGGTCTTGCCCATCTTCTTGCCCTCGGAGTTGGTGAGCAGGGTGATAGTCATTGCGTGAGCGTCCTTAGCAAGCTTCTTTCTGATAAGCTCTGTGCCGCCCAGCATATTTGCCCACTGGTCATCGCCTCCGAACTGCATATTGCAGCCGTACTTCTGGAACAGCATATAGAAGTCGTAGGACTGCATTATCATGTAGTTGAACTCTAAGAATGTAAGACCTCTTTCCATTCTCTGCTTGTAGCACTCGAATGTGAGCATCTTGTTTACCGAGAAGCAGGCGCCGACTTCACGGAGCAGCTCGATGTAGTTCAGGTTCATGAGCCAGTCAGCGTTGTTTACCATGATAGCCTTGCCCTCGGAGAAGTCGATGAAGCGGCTCATCTGCTTCTTGAAGCAGTCGCAGTTGTGCTGAACTGTTTCCTGGGTCATCATCTTTCTCATGTCGGACTTGCCTGAGGGGTCGCCGATCATACCTGTGCCGCCGCCGATAAGCACGATGGGCTTATTGCCTGCCATCTGGAGTCTCTTCATAAGGCACAGAGCCATGAAGTGACCAACGTGAAGGCTGTCGGCAGTGGGGTCGAAGCCGATGTAGAAGGTAGCCTTTCCGTTGTTTATCATCTCGCTTATCTCTTTTTCATCAGTTACCTGAGCGATAAGTCCTCTTCTGGTGAGTTCTTCGTATAAAGTCATTTTATTTTCCTCCATTTATATATTTGTTTGAATTGACATTTTTATCGGCTTCTGTATGAGACGGTAACGATCCGCCTCACTGATACCACCGCCTTTCAAGTTGATTTTTATCTTGATTTTTCGTTTATATATCTGCAAAGCTTCATAATAGGCTGATCGTTTATAAACCGCTTGTAGCCGTCGGGGTCGCACATGGGCTTGTCTTCGGGAATATTGAGGTCAACGCAAAGCTTTATTTTCTTTCCGTTTTTCATATGTATAATAAGCTCAAACACATAGCAGTAAAAGCCCAGCCTGCTGCGCTTCTGTGTCACATTATGATCGGCATATTCGATATCCTCATAGCTTATTCTTGAAACGAGTATCTTTCGGGAGGCAAGGCTGTGGGTGATAATAAGCTTTTCGCTTTTGGCATATATCACTCCGCCCTTAATGTTAAGCAAAACAACGGCAGCCACGGCGAAAACAATGAAAATAATTGCCGAAACTGCCATGAGCGTTGAAAATCTGTAATAATCCCCGATAGAGATCAAAAATAAGCTTACGGACATTGCCACAAAAACTACGGCTGCTTCATACAGAGTTCCGAGCGTGCCTGTTGAGTCAAATCTGCATTTCATCACATCACCCCAACAAAAAAGCCCTCTCAAAGCCTAAGCTTCAAGAGGGCGTGTTTCTTTTATAAGAAAGCGCTGTACCACCTCAGTTCGCCATACGATGTATGGCCTCGGGGAGACTGTAACGTGCCTCACTCCGTACACGGCTACTCTGTTCGCCGCATCTGCTCGGGAATGTATCTTCAAAGCGCCGCTGCCTTCTCCCACCGACCGAAGGCTCTCTGAAAGCGGATATGCTCTGCTTTTTTTCCGTCACCGCATTTAACAATATGGTTGAATTATAACACAGGCAATAGATTTTGTCAAGAGGGGAAATGAAAGAATTTTTGCGTGAAAAGCCCGTTTGAATTTATCAAAAAATCTTGCAAAAATCAAATGTCTGTGCTATACTGAATATTAAAGTAAAACAGATCGGGGGAGCAAAAAATGAACGCCGAAAGCATAATTTTTGATATGGACGGAACCTTGTGGGACAGCTCCGAAAATGTGGCCGCTTCATGGTCGGAGACAATAAGATCCAGCGGCGATCCCTTGCTCAGAAACAAGACAATAACAGGCAGCGACCTGCGCAGCGTAATGGGTATGACCATGGTGGAAATAGCGGCAAAGCTTTTCCCCGAGCTTACCGAGACCAGACGTATAGACATACTTGAAAAATGTGGGGAAAACGAGAAAAACTATCTTGCCGCAAACGGCGGCGAGCTTTATCCTCAGTTGGAGGAGACTCTTTCCGCACTTTCGAAAAACCACAGGCTTTTTATCGTCAGCAACTGCCAGAACGGGTATATCGAGGCGTTTTTTGAATATTATTCTCTTGAGCGGTATTTCACCGATTATCTCTGCTGGGGCGATACCCATAAGCCCAAGAGCGAGACTTTGAAGCTCATTATGCAGAAAAATCACTGCACAAGCGCCGTTTATGTGGGCGATACCCAAGGGGATTTTGATGCCGCTTCCGCCGCAGGGATACCCTTTATCCACGCAGCATACGGCTTCGGCGAGCTGACCTCACCTCCCGCCGCTTCCGCCGCAAGCGTTTTCGAGCTTGTGAAAATATTTGAGTAAAGGAGCATTTTTATGGACCTGAACCCGATACCCAGAAGAGACAAGATAAACTATTACCTTGATATCGCCGAGACCGTTCTTGAAAGAGGCACCTGCCTGCGCAGGAATTTCGGCGCTATAATCGTAAAAAATGACGAGATAGTTTCCACAGGCTATGTGGGCGCTCCCAGAGGCCGCCTGAACTGCTGCGATCTGGGCTACTGCACCCGTGAAAAGCTGAATATCCCCAAGGGTCAGCGCTATGAACTGTGCAGAAGCGTTCATGCCGAGGCAAACGCCATCATCTCCGCCGCCAGAAGCGACACCATTGATGCTACCATTTACCTTGCCTGTCACGACGCAAAAACAGGTGAGCTTTACGGCGATGTTGAGCCATGCGCCATGTGCAAGCGTATGATAATCAACGCAGGCATTTCCACCGTTATAATCCGCAACACCCACGACAAATACACCACCATCAACGTCCAGAGCTGGATAGAGCATGATGATTCACTGGAAGGCACTGACGGATATTGATAAACGAAACTTTTGAGCTTTGCCGCAGGACTGTCGCAGTCCGTGGGGAGGAAAATGCGGATTTTCTGCTGATACAGCCCATGGGTGATTTTGAGATGAAGTCATTCGGCACTGAATACGAACATATAAAAAAATGCGGCAGATGTATTTTTGCCGCATTTATAATTGATAACTGGAACGATGAGCTTTCCCCGTGGCAGGCAAAACCCGTGTGGGGGAATGAAGCCTTCGGCGGAAAGGCAGAGGACACTCTTTCCTTTGTTACGACCGAGCTGATACCAAAGCTGAAAGAAAAATACCGCCTTGATGACAGTGTTAAGATCGTCATTGGCGGTTATTCCCTTGCGGCGCTGTTTTCCCTCTGGGCAGTATATAAGTGTGATGTTTTTTACGGAGCCGCCGCAGCTTCCCCCTCGGTATGGTTCCCGAACTGGATAGATTTTATTTCACAAGTTCATCCTCATGCTGAGAAGATATATCTCAGCCTTGGCAAAAAAGAGGAAAAGACTAAAAACCAAGTCATGGCGTCGGTAGGGGACAATATCAGAAAAATGTATGAGCTGCTTTCGGGCAGCATGGATATCGTTCTTGAATGGAACGAGGGCGGTCATTTCAATGAGCCTGACATAAGAACAGCAAAAGCGTTTGAGCATATTCTGAGCAAATAAAAAAGCCGATGTGAAAACATCGGCTTTTTGCTTGCAGGTTATCAGTTGGAACCTGTGGGAATAAAGGGCTTGATTGTGTCAGCAAGAACATTTGCGGGCATAGTCTGGAGCCAGATCTTGCCGGGGCCTGTTACCTTTGTGTTGAAGAGACCTTCGCCGCCCATAAGAACATTTCCGATTCCCTTAACGGTCTCGATATCTATGGAGCAGGTTGCTTCCATAGCTGCAAGGTAGCCTGTGTCGATAAGCATGGACTGACCTGCTGCCAGTGTGTATTCGCACACGCTTCCGTCGATCTCAAGGAATACAACGCCGTTGCCGCTGAACTTCTGCATAATGAAGCCCTCGCCGCCGAAGAAGCCTGCACCCAGCTTCTTCTGGAAGAAGATCTCCATATTAACGCCCATGGTGTTTGCAAGGTAAGAGGACTTCTGTGCAACGATGGGGTTTGCTGATGTGTCAAAGCAGATGATGTCGCCGGGGAAGCTGGAAGCGAATGCGATCTCGCCTGCGCCGCCCTTAGCTATGTATGTATTTCTGAAAATGGACTCGCCTGTTACAGCGCTCTTAGCCATCTTGCCGAGTGCGCCCAGAAGTCCGCCTCCGCCGCTGCCGAGACCTGTCTGCATCTGCATGGTGGGGGTCATCCAGGACATAGCGCCCTTCTGGCACTCGATGGACTCGTTGGGGTCAAGCTTACAAATAAGCACGGGAAGGGGAGCGTTCTTTACTTCGTACTGCATATTTCATTCTCCTTGTCATGGTTGGTATTAGATGTCGTACATTGTGCTGAGTTCTGATCTCACAGGTAAATCATACCAGATTATTTTAAAAATGTCAATATAATTGCATTAAAAATCTCATAAATTTTGGTAAGAAAATAAATTATAAGGTAATATTATATACTATATCAGTGGCATTATAAAAATTATGGCAACCTACCTGCAGCTGACCTTTTGAAAAAATCCACAAGTGAAAAGTGTATAATTTCTTAGATGATGGTCGAAATGCCGAAAAGAAAAATCCGCCCCTTATGCTATTGACGGCGGAGAAATTGTGGTTTATACTTAATATGTATAGCTGTCTTATGTGACGGCAATTACGCAGAATTTCGGAGGAATATAAAGTGAATACTATAGTTTCGGCTTCCATTCTCAGCGCCGATCTGTGCCGTCTGGGCGAAGAGCTTGACAGAGCAGAAAAATGCGGCTGCGATCATATCCATTTCGACGTTATGGACGGCGTTTTCGTAAATAACATCAGCTACGGCATTCCCGTGCTGGCATCTGTAAGAAAGCACACAAAAATGTTCATTGACGTTCATCTTATGATAACTGACCCTATCAGATATATTGATGCCTTTGCGGACAACGGTGCGGACATGATAAGCTTCCATCTGGAGGCGGCTCCCGATCCTGCCGCTGTTATCAGTGCCATCAAGGCTAAGGGCAAAAAGGCTGGCATTGCCATAAAGCCCGCTACTCCCGTAAGCGATGTGCTTCCCTATGCGGAAAGTGCGGACATGATACTCATTATGACTGTTGACCCCGGCTTCGGCGGTCAGGGCTTTATTTATGAGTCCCTTGACAAGATCCATGAGCTTAAAGCATATCTGGACAGCCATTCCCTTTCCGTTCACATTCAGGTGGACGGCGGCATAAACGACAAGACCTCCGCTTCGGTTCGTGAGGCGGGGGCTGATATTCTGGTGGCAGGCTCATATCTTTTCAAGGCTGATGATATGGCTGCCGCTGCGGCTTCTATGCGTTAAAATTCAGGCTGAGAAGAGTGTTCAGGGCATTATGGGGAATGATAACTCTGCCGTGCTCTTTTATGCAGGCAAGTGAGATATCGTCGGCGAGGGTGACGCTGCCCTCGGGCAGTGCTGCGCTTTTGGGGATATCTGCCACGAGCCGCAGGCAGTGTTTTTCCCCTGTGAGCAGGGAATTTTCCGACATCACGCCCATCCGGGTAAGACTTCGGCAGATGCCGAAAAGCTCCTTTATCCCTCCTGCGGTGATTATTGCTCTGATATTTTCGCTGCTGCGCCGTTTTTTCGGCGAGATGTAGAAAACGCAGCCTGTGTCCTTTGCGGGAAAGACTTCTATGCTCAGCTCCCCCTCGGGAGGAGTGCGGTTTTTAAGCTCGGGGCAGGCTTTTTCTATCATTTCCGAGAGAAAAATGTCGGAAAGGATATTTTCCCCAAGATCCTCGTACCGCAGTCCCAGCCGCTCAAGCTCGCTGCCGCTGACGGTAACTTTAACTGTGCTTTTTCCGATGTGTTCAATACGCATAGCAGTCTCCCAATAAAAGCTTTAAAAGGCGGTTTACCCATGAAAAACAAAAATCAGCAGATGCTCACCACATTTGTGAGAAACGACGGCGCTGCTCTTGACGGCAGACCTGCCGATTTCGGTGCAATGGCATATATGCTGACGGTACTTATCGTCCTGAACCTTATGGCGGTATATTATTACGGCGTCCGTGCCCTGTTGGTGGCGCTTACTGCGGTGGGCACCTGTCTGGCGGCAGATATAGTCTGCCTGATATTCAGACGCAAGCCCCTGCATATCCATGATATTTCCGCTGCCATAACGGGGCTTACACTTTCGGCAATGCTTCCTGCCTCCGTGCCATATACGGTGGCGGCAGGTGCGGCGGTGTTTGCCGTCTGCATTGCAAAGCACCCCTTTGGCGGCCACGGGCATGAGATATTCAACTGTGCTGCTGCGGGATATATTTTTGCGGAGCTTTCCTATCCGTCGGCGGTGCTGTCATATCCCAAGCCGTTCAGCTCCCTTTCGCTTTTAAACATTGTTCCCGAAACGCTGACAAGCTCCTTTACAAAGTCCGCCATGGTGGCATCTTCTTCAAACTACTCGGACTTTGAGCTGCTCATCGGCAACTTTACGGGGCCTATGGGCTGCACCTTTACGGTGCTGGTGCTGGTCTGTGCGCTGGTGCTCATATCACGCAAGGCAATATCCTCGGCGGTGTTTGTGACGGCTCTGGGAACGGTGTTGCTGTGGAGCCTTATAACTGACGGCGTTTACGGTCTCAAGACCGCTCTTTCGGGCGGAATGCTGGTGTTCGGCATTATGGCGCTTTGCTGTGATTATTCACTCGTTCCCCGGACCACGGGGCAGAGGATAATGTTCGGCTTTGCTTCGGCGGTGATGATAATTCTGGTTTCCGAGATATCCACGCTGGAAAATCCTGTGGTGTATGCTTCCGTATTATCCGCACCTCTGGCACGGCTCACTGCCGCCCCCAAGGGCAGAAGCAGGCGCAGGAGGAGGCTCAACAGCATTTTCGGAAGAGCACACAATGAAGCAAGTGCTGCCAATGATATAGGCGAGACCATCGCCATGATCGGAGATAATTCTGATGACCTCGGACAATAAGAAAAAATGGTCCTTTATGCAGGGGATAACCACCCACAACCCCATATTTGCATCTGGACTTGCCATAGCGCCTGCGGTATTTGCGGGCAGCACCCTTTCGGGGGCGCTCACATATGCGGCGTTTTTCTCGGCGGTGACATTCACGGCGCTTTTTTTCTCGTCGCTGCTCCCCCGCAGAATACCATATGCGCTGCGTATAATATTATATACCGCTGCCGCCGCAGCTGTGTATATTCCCTTTTACATTTATTTTGACGGCAGGCTGCCCGCAGACGCTGCAAAGCTGGGAATGTTCCTGCCCATGATAGCCACAAGCCAGTTTGTGGTATCCGCTTCGGAGCTGAGATTTTTCAGAATGAGCAGACCGCAGATGATGGCTGACGTGATATCCCACATAATAGGGCTTGATATTGCAATAATTTTTATGGGCGCTGTGCGTGAGCTGTTCTCAACGGGCGGCATAAACGGCGCTCTTTACGGCATAACCCACGTAAATCCCCTGATAGGCGCTCCCTGCGGCGGATTTATAATGATAGGGCTTATGGGTGCGCTCATAAGGCTGTGCTCAAAGAAATGATATTTTTTGAAAAGGAGTGAGTGAAGTGGACAGCCATAATTTTTTCGGCGGGCTGATAATATCTGTTATTACGGCGCTGCTGGCGGAAAATTTTGTTTTTGCAAGGGCGCTGGGCGTAAGCACAATGATAATGGCGGCAAAAAACAAGAGAAATCTCCCGGGCATCTGCCTTGGCGTGCTTTACTTCACGCTGACCGCATCATGGGCGGCATGGCTCCTTTCCCACAGGGCGGCGGATATCCAAAAGCCCTTTGTGCCGCTGACATATGTGCTTACCATCGGTCTGATATATCTGATAACGCTTCTGCTGGCGTTTATTTTCTTCAAGGGAAGATTCGGCAGAATAAAAAAATATGTCCATATATCGGCGTTTAACAGCGTGATTATGGGTACAATATTCCTGAGCATGAACAGCTGCACCGCTTTGTATGAATATCTGCTGTTCGGGCTATGCTCGGGTGTGGGCTTTGCGGCGGCGGCATATATGCTGTCGGGCGTTTACGGTCAGCTTTATTCAAAGGACGTGCCCTCGGTGTTCAGAGGCTATCCTGCGGTAATGATATTCACAGGCATTATCGCCATGGCGCTTTACGGCATTCTGGGTCACATTCCGTCATATATGTAAATATAAAGAACAAAGATTCTCAGCGAAAGGAAACGATAGAAATGAGAAAAAGCAAAAGAATTTTCCGTCCCAAGAGACGTTACAGGATAAAGAAAAGAAACGACAACGCCATAAAGATAATCTCGGGTGTGGCGGCTCTGGCGGTGCTGGTATTTGTGGGCTACAGCGCAGCAGGCCCCATAAGCAGATATCTTGCCAACCGCTCCGTTCAGACTGAGACAGAGCCATGGACTCCCGAAAACACCGACACTCAGGCGGCTTCGGAAACTGCTCCTGCTGAAAGCGAGGTTGCCGACGACGGTACTGGCGAAAACGCCGGCGCAATCGCCGCCGAAAGCACCGCACAGCCTGCCGAAACTGCCATTACCGAAAGCACATCTTCCACAGAGGTGACAGATATTTCACAGTCGCAGGAAGATGCGGCGGTAACTCTTCCTGCCGACGGCACAAAGCCCGTGAACATCGGCACTCCCGAAACAACAGCTGTAAATATCCCCGCTGACCTTGACATAAAAGAGGACGGCAACGCATATATGCTCTCCGCCTCCGATATGGCGGATATGCAGTCGCTGGAGGCTGCTCTGGGCAATCTTTCCGTGGAGGGCTACAGCGCAGTTATCTTCCCCATGAAGGAAGAGGGCGGCGCATTCAACTACGCAACCACTGCTCCCCTTGCCCTTACGGACTATGAGGAGGATATTATCCACTCCACACTTACCGCAAAGGACATTGCTTCGGCTGCATATTCCCACGGAATGAGACCCGTTGCACTGGTGTCCGTGCTCAACGACAACAACCGCTACGGCGATTACCGTGACGGCTCATACCACACTCTCGATGATGACGCATGGCTGGACGCTTCCCCCGACAAGGGCGGCAAGCCATGGCTCTCCCCCTTTGAGGACACCACAAAGGAATACATGAAGGACATTGTTACTGAGCTTGCCAACGCAGGCTTCAAGGAGATAATCGCAGATGACTTTATCTTCCCCGAGTTCCGTTCCTCCGATATCGAGCTGCTGGGCGAGCAGGCTGCTCCCTACGGCGACAGATATCTTGCCCTCACAAGCCTTGCAAAGTATATGACCGAGGCAGGCAATGAGGCAGGGGCGCAGGTAATGCTCAGGATAACCGCAAACTCGATCATCAGGGGCTACAGCGAGCTTTTCCACCCCGAGGAGCTGGACGGCTGCACTATCATGGTGGATTACTCCGAATACAACATCTGCCGCACCATGACCAACGGCGACACCGAGACGGTGCTGGAGGGCATGGGCATATATGAAAAGACTTCCGCAATTTACGGCGGCATCAACGCACGCTGCGGAGATATTGCTACATATCCTATGATCGAAAAGAACTCCATGACCCCCGATGAATTTACCGAGTGTATCAAGGCTCTTGAGGCGCTGGGATACAAGAAGATATACATTTACTGATGAAAGGCGCTTTTTATGGAACTTAACTACACAGAGCTGGTAAAGGAAATTTTCAGCCGACGTGAGACTCCCCCTCTTTGCTGTGTGCACAGCTACGGCTGCCAGCAGAATGTGAGCGACGGCGAAAAGATAACGGGTATGCTCTGCCGGATGGGCTGCGGCGTTACATATGACATGGAGCAGGCGGACGTTATCATACTCAACACCTGCGCTGTGCGTGAGAATGCGGAGCTGAAGGTTTACGGAAACGTGGGCGAGCTGAAGCATCTGAAAGAAAAAAAGCCCGATATGATTATCGGACTGTGCGGCTGCATGGCTCAGGAGCCTGCCACCGCCGAGAAGATAAAAAGGTCATACCGCCATGTGGATATGGTGTTCGGCACATTTGCTTCAAAGGAGCTGCCAAGGCTCATGTATGAGGTGCTGACGGAAAGAAAATTTGCCGTTGACACTGCCGAACGTGCGGAGGAATGCCCCGAGGATATCCCTGCGGTGAGAACGGAAAAATACAAGGCGGGCGTATCAATAATGTACGGCTGCAACAACTTCTGCTCATACTGCATCGTGCCTTACGTAAGGGGCAGGGAGCGCAGCAGAAAGCCCGAAAAGATACTTGAAGAGATAAGCGCACTGGCGGCGGCCGGCTGCCGTGAGATAATGCTGCTGGGTCAGAACGTGAACTCCTACGGAAGAAATCTGGAGGAGGATATAAACTTTCCCGAGCTGCTCAGGCGCATCGACGCTCTGGACGGAGATTTCAGGGTAAGGTTCATGTCACCGCACCCCAAGGACGCCACGGAAGAGCTGTTTGACGTTATGGCAAACAGCAGGAAGATATGCCGCAGCATTCATCTTCCTTTGCAGTCGGGCAGCAACAGGATACTTAAAGAAATGAACCGCAGATATACGGCGGAAAAATACATGGAAATAGTGGAATGCGCAAGGAAAAAGATGCCCGGGCTTTCCATTACCACCGATATCATAGTGGGATTTCCCAATGAGACATATGAGGATTTTCAGGAGACTATGAAAATAGTCAGGGCGGTAAAATACGACAACATTTTCTCGTTCATCTACTCAAAGCGCAGCGGCACAAAAGCGGCACTTATGGAGGACAAGACCTCGGAGGAGGACAAGGGAAAATGGTTCAGGGAGCTTCTGGCAGCTCAGAGGGAGATATCCGACGAGCATTACAAGCGTTTCCTGGGAGCGGAATTTGAGGTGCTTTTTGAGAGCGTTTACAAGGACGGGCTTATCAGCGGCAAGAGCGGTGAGTTCATCATCACGCTGGTAAATGGCGATGAGTCGCTTATCGGTACGATGCACAGGGTAAGGGTCACAAAGACGCATAACTGGGCTGTTGAGGGCGAAATAATAGACTGATAACAGAAACGGACTTTCGGGAAGTGAAAGTCCGTTTTTTGTCCCCAAAAAGATAACAGGTTAAGTGACAAATGAAAAATTCAGCACAAATTAGAGCAAGGTAAAGGGTTTAGGAAGTCCACTGAGGGCAGAGCCATCTGGTCGCTGTTGCCGCAGTGGTAAACTACGTTTACCTGCGAAATCCCTTTGCATTAAGGCTAAAGCCGACAAATTATAAATCCCCAAAGCCGCATTTTGGTTTCCGCCGTAAGGCGCAGGTACGGACAAATTTACCTTTCACCTGCACCACATATCCCGGTTCCCCACAAAAAAATTATAAGCCGCCAATCCGCACAGAAAAAGTGCGGATATTTTTATGCACTTTTTTTGATTACAGAAGTTCTGCGCCATTGACAAGCCGCATATAATTAGGCTATAATTATATGTGTATATACCCCGAAGATGGAGGAACTATGAAAAGACACGACATAATAAAAGCGGCAAAAATCGCAAATATACTGCTCTGCGCCATGCTTGCAGGCTCCTGCTCCGCCCTTGCGGACGAGCTGCCCGACAGCTATTTTGAAACGGATAATGTTGCCTCTGCCGTTACGACAGCATCAGGCTCCGAAACCACATCGGTTTCCACTTCCCGGACGCAGGAAAATATAGTTTCTCTCGAAACAACGGCTGAAATATACAAAAACACCGTAACAGCCGCCGAATGCACTTTTGAAACAGCTGTTTCAAAAACTAACGTTCCGGAAACAACAATTCCGGAAACAACAGTTCCCGAAACGATCTCCGAAATAACAGCTTCCGAAACAGCTGTTATCACATCGGAAGAGACAGCCTTTACGGAAGAAATCGCCGCTTCGGAGACTGCATCGCAGACTACCCGGACCGAAACAACCACAGGAGCAGCTACTTCCGAGAATACCACTGCCGCTCCCGAAAGCACAGGCACATATTATCCCCGGAACAGCTATTATGCCCTGAACTTTGACAGGCAGAAAGCCGTGTGGATATCATATCTGGAATACGACAGGATAATGAAAAACGCCGATGAAGCGTCCTTTACATCTTCGCTGGGCGAATGTTTTGACAACATAGCCGCCCTGGGCTGCAATACCGTTTATTTTCAGGTGCGTGCCTACGGCGATGCTTATTATGATTCATCGCTTTTCCCCAAGGGCGACCGCCTGACAGGGGACTATGACCCGCTTAAAATCGCCGTAAAGCTTGCCCACGACAGGGGGCTTTCCATTCACGCTTGGATAAACCCAATGCGGCTCATGACCGACTCACAGATGTCAGGACTGGGTACAGACTGCGTTATCGGCAAGTGGTATAACGACAGCTCCAAAAAGGGCACATACATTGTTGAAAGCAGCGGCAGATGGTATCTCAGCCCCGCTTACAGCGATACTATCTCCCTTATCTGCGACGGAATAAGAGAGATCCTCACGGGATATGACGTTGACGGCATTCAGATAGACGACTACTTCTATCCCACCACCGATGAGAGCTTCGACAGGGAAGCTTACAGCGCAAGCGGCACAGCCCTTGCCCTGAGCGACTGGCGGCGTGAGACAGTCACAAAAATGGTGAGACAGCTGTATCTTACTGTCCACGGGGCAAACCCCACGGCAGTTTTCGGCATCTCGCCCCAAGGAAATATGAGCAGCGACTTTGATACCCTTTATGCCGACATCTATACATGGTGCGGCTCATCGGGCTACTGCGACTACATCTGCCCCCAGATATACTACGGCTTTGAAAATTCCACCCTGCCCTATGCGGAAACTGTGGATTCATGGGCAAAGCTCACAGGGGATAACATTTCCCTTGTGATAGGTCTTGCGGCGTACAAATCAGGCACTGAGGATACCTATGCGGGGGACGGAAAAAACGAGTGGCTTAATTCAAGCGATATCCTTTCCCGCCAGCGTGACCTTACGGAAATATACAGCGCAGGCTATGCCTTTTTCCGCTATGATTCGCTGTTTGAGCCTGCACAGTCTGTTTCGGTTCATGTGAATAAAGAGCTGGAAAACTTATACTGATAATTAGTATTAAAGAAATAAAACAAAAGAAAAAAGAAAGAACAAGATGATAAAAATGAAAAAGAGAAAAATATTATCGGTGCTTGCCGCCATTGCTATGGCGGTGACGGCACTCCCTGCGGATTTTTTGTCGGTTTATGCCGAAAGCAACGTTACGGAAGAATATGAGGAAATTATTCCCGATGTTCAGCGTGACGAGGAGCTGGACAGCTTCAGTCAGCCCGAATACAGCCCCATGTTTTCGTTTCCCGATGAGGTAAGGGGCGTTTATATCACCCCCGAAAAGGATTTTGACATTTATGACGAAAACGGCGATATGCTGTCGGAAGAAGATATCCTTTCAGGCATAAACTCCGCCCTTGACAGTGCGGAAAATATGAGCCTTAACACGGTGATAATAAATACCTCCTATAACGGAAACGTGTATTTCAGCACGGATATGAACGGCAGCACATCTCCCTCGGAGCTGTGCGCACAGGCGGCAAATGAGCGTGGAATGTTCGTGTATGTCACCTTTGATATCGGCACAGTGCTTTCGGGGATCACGGAGGAGACCGCAAAAGCAAGGATAGACAGGCTTGCCCTGACCGCACACGAGTTCACCGTAAAATATCCCGTGGACGGCATTATCCTTGACGGATATTATTCCTCCAAGGACAGCAGCAGCTTTGCGGACTATATGACCAACGGCTCTGGCATCGGATACGATAACTGGCTTATGGATAACGGCGCATATGTGTTCAGCCTGGTATCGGACGCAGTGCGGCGCACATCTAACTCCGTCCCCGTAGGCATTTCCATAAACGATGTCTGGGCAAACTACACCACAAACGACGAGGGCAGCGAGACCTCCGTAAGCTTTGAAGCCCTTACCGACGGCTATGCCGATACGCTGGGCTACATAAACAGCGGCTATGCGGATTTCATCATCGTCAAGGCGGACGGTTCCCTCAGCAGTCAGTCTATGCCCTTTGAAGAGGTGGCAGGCTGGTGGGACAGGCAGGCGCAGAGCGCAGGCGTTCCCATGATGATAGACCACATCAACGAAAAAATATGCACCGACAGCACAGGCTGGGGCTCTCCCGATGAGCTGGTAAAACAGGTCATCAAGGCAGATGACTACAGCTCCTACATCGGCAGCATTTTCAACTCCCTTTCAGCGCTGGACGCAAATACTGAGGAATCCACCTCGGTGCTGGTTAAGCACTACAATGACCAGATAGACCGTGAGGGCCTTAACAACGAGCTGGAAATGACCCTCCCCCTTGCCACGACCTTCAAAACGGAAGAGCCTACCGTTATTTTCGCAGGCTCCTTTGACCCCAACTTCACCATCTATTTTCAGGGCAAGCCCATTGAGCTGAACGAAGCGGGGCGCTTCTATTTCAATATGGACCTTGATGTGGGTCTCAACACTTTTACATTCAAAAACAAGGGCAAAACCATCACGTACAAAATAACAAGAACCGTAAATGTCCTTAAAAGCGCAGAGCCCAGCGGCGGCGAGATGCGCATTGAGGAGCAGTCGGCAGTAAATCTCAGCGTAATTGCTTACAAAGGCTCCGATGTATCGGCGGAGATAAACGGCAAATACGTCACCCTCAGTCCCGTGGAGGGTCAGACAGATGAGCTTGACCCCAACTCCAACTACACAAAATATGTTGGCACATATATTGCTCCCGCAGGCATAAAGGGCCAGGATATCGACCTTGGAAACGTGACCTTCTACGGCACATACCACACCAAAACAGGCGACTTCAACGAGAGCCGCACAGGCTGCCACATTATCGTAAATGCCCTTGCGGAAATACTCAACGACTACAGCGGCAATCTTTTGCAGGTGAAAAACGACAACACCATGGTGTACGACAGCAAGACCACCGGCACCGACCCCACCCCCGATATGGCACGTCTCCCTGCGGGCACATTGGATTATCAGGTAAAGACCGTCACCTACTCAGGCACGGAATATTACCTCACAAATTCGGGCAAGCGCATAAAGGTGAGCGACGTGAACGTGCTGGATAACTCGCCCTTAGGCTCAAATCCCGTAAGCGTGGTAAGCGCCGCAAAGGACGGCACGGACACGGTGCTGAAGCTCCACACCAACACAAAAATTCCTTTTGCCATGTCCTTCAATAACCTTAACTGCACAAGCGGCGGCAACGGAAATTACTACATATCCTCATTTAATTCGGACGCTCTTACCATTACCTTTGACTATATCACATCAGTTTCCGCAAGCGATATCACGTTCCCTGAAAGCTCCGTTTTCACCTACGGCAAGTGGGGCACATACGAATCGGGTGAGCTTACAAAGACTACCCTTACCCTGAGCTTCAGGCAGGCGGGAATTTTCGGCGGAGTTACATCATATTACGATGACAGCAATAACCTTACATTCCGCTTCAACGGCTACAGAAACTCCCTTGATGGTGCAACTGTCGTGGTAGATCCCGGCCATGGCTGCACAGGAGCCGATACCTTTGACCCCGGTGCCGTGGGACACATCAAGGAGCAGGAAGCGAACCTCGCCATCGCAAAGCTGGTAGAGGAAAAGCTGAAAGCTGCGGGTGCAAATGTCATAAGACTAAAGACCGAGAGCGAAACATATGTTACCGCCCGGCGAGCTTCCTACGCAAGGCAGTATAACCCCGACCTTTTCCTTGCTATCCACTGCAACTCCGCAGGAGAGGACGCAAAGGGCGCAGAGGCATATTATTTCACCCCATTCTCCCAGCCGCTGGCGGACAGCATCTCAAAGCGTGTGGGTGCATATCTGGGCAGCAGCGTCCACGGAACAGGCAGCCTTGACAGGGGAGAGAACTACAACTATTTCTTCGTCACCCAGCAGCAGGATTTCCCGTCAGTGCTCATCGAATGCGGCTTTGTGACAAATTATACCGAAGCAATGGCACTGGCAAATCCCACTCATCAGAACGGCATTGCCTCCGCCATAGTACAGGGCGCTTCCGATTTCCTTGCACGGTGCGATTATTCCTGCTACGGAGAGGGCAGCGGAAGCTTCACCAACAGCGGCTCTTACGACAGCACCCCGACCGGAAGCAGCACTTCCGAAAACACTGCGGAAGAAGTTCCCTCAGAAACAACGCCGTCCGAAACGCCCGAAGAGACTGCCTCAAATATCGGCTTTGAGTATAATCCATTCTCAGACCCTTATAACAGCTATTATTGAACAAAAGCTCCTCTGCAAACTGCGGAGGAGCTTTTTTATGCAATGATATTACTAAATAAAATGAGGGACTGCAGCCAATGCCGCAGTCCCTCATTTTATTATAAGTTATAAGTCAATTTGCTCAGCAGTCACATAAACAATGTCGGAAGATGTTACGTCAGTGAACTGACCGTCAACATATGCCTTAACAGCAAAGCCGTACTTCTTGCCTGATGTAAGATTTCTTACATACATGCCAAGCTCAGTTCTTTCACCTGCATATGTCCACTTGCCGTCAGCGAAGTAATATACACGGTACTTTTCAGCACCATTCACAGCAGACCAGTTGAGACCAACGGTTCCCTTTCCTGAAGTGAATGTCTTGGTGATGACAGGTTTAATGTTAGATACAGTCACATAAACAATGTCGGAAGATGTAACGTCTGTCCACTTGCCGTTTACCAGAGCCTTAACGGCAAAGCCGTACTTCTTGCCCTTAGTAAGACCCTTTACGAGCATATGCTCCTCAGTTCTTTCGCCTGCAAGTGCCCACTTGCCGTCAGTATAGTAATATACACGATACTTTTCAGCAGCATAGACCTCAGTCCAGTTGATGCCTATAACGCCCTCTTCGTCGTATGTCTCGATGATCCTGGGCTTAACGTCAAGAGTGGTTGCATAAACGATGTCGGAAGCGGTTACGTCAGTCCATTCACCGTTGAGCAGAGCCTTAACGGCAAAGCCGTATTTCTTGCCGGGTGTAAGGTTTCTTACATACATACCGGTCTCGGTTCTTTCGCCTGCAAGTGTCCACTTGCCGTCAGCGAAGTAATATACACGGTACTTTTCAGCGCCTCTTACCTCGGACCAGTTAACGCCTACAGTTTTTGCGGCAGGTGTTACCTTGGTTATCTCGGGCTTAGCGTAGTCATATATTACCTTGTATTTTGCGTTGAATATAAGAGTATTGACACTGTCCTCGGATAATTCATATTCATCAGGCACTGTCAGAGTAAGTTCTACCCTGCCGCTGTCCATGCTTGCTACGTGATATTTTTTAACCTCATAGTCGCAGTCTGCGTTTTCAACAGTATAAGCATCATTTATGTAATTGTATGCCAATGCTATTCTGCTCAGTGCATCATCAGTCTCCTTTACCTCAATAACGGGGTCAAGTGTCATGCCGTCCTTGAGAGCAAGTGTAGCACTTGAAACGCCGATGACCTTTGCATCGAAGCTGAGTGTTTTTATGCTGCCTTCTTTTGTGTGGTAGTAGTAATTGCTGCCGTCTGCGGGAAGTATAAGCCGTACCTCTCCCTGTACTTGATCGCCACGCGATACGGTTGGCGTAATCCTAACACCGCAGCCTTCAAAGCCGTTGATAATGTTGAATGCGTTTTTCATATAGTCAACTAAAGCATCATCAATAGTCATGTTGGTCATATCGGCTAATGGGATCCTTAACTCGGGAGTAAGCGTTGCGTCAGCTTTGAGGGCAAGGGTCGTATCTACTTTGATTTTCCATGTGGGAGTGAATGTCAGTGAATAATTGTATCCATCCTCAGCATAATCATCGGGGTGAAGCACTACCTTTGCCGTCATGCTTGCAGGGAGACCGTTGTCACTGTACTCGGTGATGTATTCAATGTCGTCGAGATCATAGTCAGTGCACATTTCTTTGTCTGAAGCGGGAGCAGGTGCAATCGTTATGTTTTTCTTAATATATTCCTTAAGAATAGCTTCACGGTCTTTGTTTGTGTCGCTGATGTCAGTGGAGAATACAGGCGTAACCGACTCCTTTGAGATCAAGCTTACCATTGCGGGCTTCTTTTCAGTAAATATTATGGTCTTTGACTCAGCTGTATGTTCTTTTGATTTGAAGCAGTAGTCGTCATTTGTCAGGCTTATGGTTATAAGGAACATAGCCTGTCCATCGTCTGCGGCGTAAGGCTGAATGTTAACGATATAATCGTCCTCGCTGAGCTCTTCCGCACCTGTTACGGTGAACATTTCCTTCATACGCTCTGTACCAAGAGCAACTCTTGCGTTAAGGTCGTCATCGGGCATTACATAAACCACATTGTCGGTAACATCTGTTGGTTCGAGGTTAAGATCAACAACCTTTCTTTCCCGGTATGTAATGTTGAACTCTATGCTTGTTGTTTTTTCTGATGACAGAACCTCATTTCCGTTTGTTATCAAAGAAACAGCGATCGTTGACCCATTGGCGTCGGAACTAACGACCTTGACTTCTACTGAAGTACCCGGCTCTGTATCAATGCAGCGTAAGGCATAGTTTTTGGCAAGCCCAAGTCTTTTGTCTGTGTCATCATCAGGATTTACCTTGATAACAGCTTCGGTCTCAGCACCATCTGCAAGCTTCAGCTCCTTGTCGGAAACGGTGTATTCAGTGCCGTCGCCTGTATCTATAAAGGTGAAATTCTGTCTGCCCAGATGTAATGTCTTTGCTTCACCGTTGCCGATAACAAATCTGTTGTCGGTAACATTAAAGGTTGAATCTGCGGTTCTGTTAAAGATGTCAATGTCATTATCGCCGAAGTTGAGTTTATATGTATATTTGTCAATGATCTCACTGGTGTATATGTCACGGATATCAATAGCCTCTACAGCTTCCTGAACAGCCGCTATCTTTTCCGCATCTGTGGAAGTTTTGCTGATATTTACCTTGATGTCAGTATCTAAGAAAGAAGGGACGATATGAACATTGAAATCTACCAGCACATTGAAGTTTTTGCCTGTATATACCGTGCCGGCAACATCGCCCTCGTCAAGGTCATAAAAGTCAGCATATTTTCCCTTGAAGCCAAGTGTCAGCAGCATAGAATCACCTGCACCCGTTGTGACGATATAATAGCCGCTGTCGCCGTCTTTGCCGCAGAAAGGTATCGCTATTTCCTTGCCGCTTTCATCGGTAAAGGAAACTGCGCCATCAGCCAATTTCTTTTCTACAGCTGCCATCATGCCGTCACGGTTGAAGGTGTTTAAATTTAATTTGAGCTTGCCGCCGTTCCAGTGAGCGGAGATCGTCTGCTTTTCAACATACTCAACGGGAACTGTTATCTCAGTGGTGGAAAGAGGCTTGTTGTAGTCCTCAGTTCTTGCGATACATATTTCGTCCTTCTGGCTGTCAGCTACCTCGATAACGGCTGTAGCCGTGCTGTCATTGTTTAAGGTTACGGATTTTACGGTGTAATCAACATCTATAGCTTCGCCTGTGTAGGTAGTAAAGCTAAGGTTATCGAAATAGTCCTTTATATACTCATTTGCTTTCTCAGAATCCTTGGGAACAGTAAGAGTGTCAAGCACGGGGTGGGCATCACGCTTGGCATAAACTCTCAGCCTTTTTACAGAATCACTGCTGAGGCAGGTCGAGTTTTCTATCGGGCTAAAAGAGAAAAGCATACTATTGCCGGAGAAAAGTGCGCCTAAACGGAATCCCCTTGCATCATGATTGTCATCTGTAACTTCATATTCTTTTACATTGCCCGTTACAGCTGCATTATTTTTGACAATGTCACTATAGTAAATAAATTTCTGTTGACTGTCTGATCCTTCATACTGTGTAACATAAAGATAATAAGCACTGTCAATTTTTTCTGCATTGGGGAAAGTAATAGTTATCTCGTCCAGAACATTAACAGTTATGTAAGCCTTGGGACCCTGCTCGCCGCCGATAATTCCCTGGGCATATATCTTAGCGCTTCCGGGAGCCACGGGAGTAACAGCGCCTGTGCTTTCATCAACAGTTGCTATTTCGGGGTTATCTGAGTAATACTTTACGGAAGATGCGTCAGTGCCTGTGGGAGAAACTTCAAGATACCGGCTCAGATCAAGCTTTTCGCTTGCATTTTCGGATACGGAAACGCTTTCCTTACTGAAGCTGTAGCTTTCCATAGCTGCCTTTACATATACAGTTGCGGAAATGCCTGCATTGTCGGAAGCGGAAAGCTCGTAAGCCTCTTCGCCCTTTTCGGTGAGAACAAATGTAACGGTTACCTTTTGTAAGCCTGTCTTCTCATCGTATGTCATATCGCCTGTAATGATGTCGAAATCGTCGCTTGCTGGAGCATAAACTGTCTCGCCCTCAGGCTCTTCAACATTGGTCTTGTTGTAGCTTGTGTTGCCGTAAAGAAGCTCTGTGGGCATATTGCTGTAGTCCATGTTTTCGGTGGTAAAGGTGAGAGCACTCTTTATCGCCTCGGACAGGCTTTCTCCGTTAGATGTGTCAATGGGGTTGTCCGCAGTGAATTTGCCCTCAAGCAGTGGCTTCAGGATTATCTTCTTCACATCATACCTGATGGGCAGGTTCATCATGAAGCCGTAATTTTCAACAGAGGGGTCATAGGTCAAGGCGGTCTGGTTAGTGTCGTTGTAGCCCTTGGGGAATATCCAGTTTGCGGCTTCGGGATAATACCCCTTGATGCCATATGCGTGAACATAATCCCTTGTGGCAAGGATCTCACTGTAGGTTTTGTCGTATCTGTTCAGGGTGTGTGCCCTGCTGCTTGTTATGTAGGTGTCACCGTTGTAAATGCCGAATTTGTTGCTGAGTATGGCTGCGCTGCCTGCTCTTTCGTTGGCTCTCTCGTAAAGAGATTCGGTGTCCCTCTTGAAAACGGGGACTACCAGCTCCTCGGGAGCGTCCTTGAATATGGGGGATTCCACGTCAAATGGGATTGTCGCAGAAGTATTTTCGGTATCAAAGCAGTAGCAGAGAGCGCCTTCTTCTGTAGGCACTATACTGACATCAACGGAATAAGGGTCAGTGTCGGATATCTTGGCATCTAAGGTATAGTACATGCCGTGCATTGGAATAGGAAAGTCACTTACGCCCCGTACTATTTCAGAGCCGGCGGTAATATCGCTCTGATACTTGTTGGAAAAGCTCACCTGTACAAGTTCGTTTTCGTCGATAACAGTGCCGATGTTATCAGCTGTAGTGCCGAAAGGTATAGATATGCTGTTCGTATATATTTTGGGTATCAGATACGCTGCTGCGGAAGTAAAAGTAAAGCTCTGTGAATACGCAACGTCGCCTACAGTTGCATTTACGGTTATCACAGCAGTGCCCCAGCAGTCAACGTCATAAGCGTACTTGCTCACACCGTTTACCTCTTCCAGCTTTATAAGACCATAAAGCTTGCTGGTGGCATCGGATTCATTGTAGGTCACGCTTGTTATTTCAAAGTCCTCAGCACCGTTGGAGTTAACATAGAACACCAGCTTCTGGCTGCCAACTGCTTCACTGCCCAGAGCATAGTAATGCTCAAGAGGCACAGCAGAATCAGCAGAGCCTGTGATAATAAAGGGGCAGTCGCTGACAGGATCACTGAGCAGATCGTAAGCATTGGTCTCCATGCCGATAGTGCTTATAGAGTTAAGGGTTATGTCGTCATCTGTAATGAAAGAGATCTCGTCCGCCCATACAGGGGGGACAGATGAAAATGTGACAGCCAGTGCCATTATCGCAGCAAGCTGTCTTTTAAAATCCTGCTTTTTCAAAAATATTTCTCCTTTCAAAATAAAAAATGCCATAAAATATTCTGAAATTACACACATCACACACTTGAAGTATAACATAATTTTGCCGAAATTGCAATAGACTTTACAAAAAAAATTAAAACTTTCTCTATGCTTATTACACTTTTACGCATTAACACATCTAATTGACAAAATGAGACCCGGATTCAAAAAGTGCGTGTTTTTGCCCGATTTTGTACCAAAATGCAGAGAACTTTTTTTGGAAATGATGTTTGCAAATTATAAAATCACTTGACAATCTATAAGCGCCGTGATATAATTTTAGTAATGAGATGCAGGCGTTTACCTTTCATCTAACCTCTTTTGTATATCTCCGAACCTCTTTTTGACTTACCTAAAAAGTCCCATTCTTACAGCCGCATTCGGGAACGGACAGCCCCGGATATCGGTGGGACACTGTCCTCTGCATCTCATTTTTATTTGATAAAAAGCCCTCGGGCATAACCTGCATACCTCCGTCAAACGACGCATTGAAGCCGTTCGACGGCACTATACAAACGAAAAAGCGGCTCGGATATCCGAACCGCTTTTGCCTTGTAAGCACAAAAAAACACCGCTCAGAATCTGAACGGTGTTTGGTGCGAGAGATGGGACTTGAACCCACACGTCAAAGACACACGCACCTCAAACGTGCCTGTCTGCCTATTCCAGCACTCTCGCATAATTCCTGACCTGTTTAATCAGTCAGCTTTTATATTATAGCACAGACTTTTGTACTTGTCAAGCACTTTTTTAGATTTTTTGCATTTTCCCTCTGCCATTTGCATTTTTTCTCATTATATGATACAATAAATATAATGAAAAATCTCTTATTAAGGCTCAAAAAGGAGGCATGCCAATGTTTGAAAACTATCTCGATATGCTTATACCGTCGGCTGATGCCGCTTTTATGGTCAAGACTATCCTAAGGCTTGGCGTGGCGACCCTGCTGGGCAGCTTCATAGGCAACGAGCGTGAGCACATCAATCGTCCTGCGGGCATACGCACCCATGTGCTTGTCTGCATCGGCGCTGCCCTTATGACTATCACGTCGGAATATGTGTGCCGAAAATACATGGGCGTGATGAACGTTGACCCCACACGCCTTGGTGCGCAGGTGGTCAGCGGCATAGGCTTCCTGGGCGCAGGTACTATAATCAAAGAGGGCTTCAGCGTCAAGGGACTTACCACTGCCGCAAGCCTGTGGGCTGTATCCTGCGTGGGACTTACCTGCGGCACGGGCTTCTACGGGGCAGCTGTTATTGCGACGCTGCTCATATACTTCGCCCTCCAGTTCATAAAAAGGGCGGTCATGAAGCACAGCGAGACCCGTGTGATCTGCCTGATGGTGAGCAGTGCGGACGTGGCTGCAAAGGAAGCCGAGGCACTGTTCAGCAAGCTTTCCCTTGCCATAGTTTCATCGGAGATATCCGTGGCTGACGAGGGCCATCTGGAACTGAAATATGCGGTCATCGTGAAAAAATCGGAGGAGCTTTTCGATTTCGCCATCAACAAGCTGAAAATGACCGACGGGATAATGAATGTACACGTTGAATAATCCCATAACAACGGAAAATAATAAGGAAGGACTGTTCAGATGCGCATAGATAAATTTGCTGCCGAGCAGACAGGCATATCCCGCAGCGATGCAAAGGAGCTTATAAAACGCAGGAAAATAACCGTTAACGGAGCGCCCGTTACCTCGGCGGATATGCACGTTGACCCCGAAAAGGACGAAATAATTATCGGCGGAAAGTCCATATTATACAGGCAGTATATGTACATTATGCTTAATAAGCCTGCGGGAGTTGTGTGCGCCACCAGGGACGAGCTTTCCGAAACCGTGCTGGAGCTTATCCCCCCTGAGCTGCGCCGAAAGGGGCTTTTCCCTGCGGGACGGCTGGACAAGGACACCGAAGGCTTTGTTTTCATAACCGACGACGGCGCCCTTGCACACAAGATGCTCTCGCCCAGGAGCCACGTTGAAAAGGAATACGAGGTCACTCTGGAACGCCCTGCGGAAGAGAGCTACAAGGAGCTTTTTGCCTCGGGCATGACCATTGACGGCGGCGAAAAGTGCATGCCTGCGCAGCTTTTCTTCACCGATGACGACCATGTGGTGCGGCTTATCCTCCACGAGGGAAAGTTCCACCAGGTCAAGCGCATGATGGAGGCTGCGGGCAACAAAGTCACCTTCCTCAGGCGCACAAGGATAGGGGGCATAGAGCTTGACCCCACACTGCCTCTCGGTGGGTGCAGGGAAATTTTGCACAAAGAAACCCTGAAACTTTATGCAAAATAGTAGCACGATTTCAACACATTTTTCCGAAAAAGTTTATTTTCGTCAAACTAAATAAATAACTTTTTGTAAGTTTGGGTAATAAGAGACTTGAAATTACTGTGCGTAATTTGGTATTATATAATCATAGCCGATATATGTATTGTAAGATAATATCCTCGGCAGCATTTTAATTAGGGAGGTCCACACTAAATGGCAAGCTTATCACTCAGAGGCATCTATAAGAAATATCCCGGTGGCGTTGTTGCCGTATCAGACGTAAACCTTGAAATCAAGGACAAGGAGTTCATTATCCTTGTTGGTCCTTCAGGCTGCGGTAAATCTACTACACTTCGTATGATTGCCGGACTCGAAGAGATTTCCGAGGGCGAGCTTTACATCGGCGACCGTCTTGTAAACGACGTTGCTCCTAAGGACAGAGATATCGCAATGGTATTCCAGAACTACGCTCTGTATCCTCATATGACCGTATTCGAGAACATGGCATTCGGTCTGAAGCTCAGAAAGGTTCCTAAGGACGAGATCGCAAGAAAGGTAGAAGAGGCTGCAAGAATCCTCGATATCTCTCACCTTCTCAGCAGAAAGCCTAAGGCTCTTTCCGGTGGTCAGAGACAGCGTGTTGCTCTTGGACGTGCGATCGTTCGTGAGCCTCAGGTATTCCTTCTCGATGAGCCTCTTTCCAACCTGGATGCGAAGCTCCGTGCTCAGATGAGAACCGAGATCTCCAAGCTCCACCAGAAGCTGGGTACCACATTTATTTACGTAACACATGACCAGACAGAGGCTATGACAATGGGTGACCGTATCGTAGTTATGAAGGATGGCTTTGTTCAGCAGGTTGATTCTCCTCAGAACCTTTACACCAACCCTGTAAACCAGTTCGTTGCAGGATTCATGGGATCTCCTCAGATGAACTTTATCGACGCTGTTCTCAGAAAGATCGAGGGCAAGTACACTGTAGAGTTCGGTTCCGAAGATACCAAGACCACCCGTGGAAAGAAGTACTATGTTGAAATTCCCGAGTCCAAGGTTGATGACCTTGCACTTTCCGAGCTTGTTGACAAGGAGATCATCATGGGTATCCGTCCCGAGAACATTCACGATGAAGAGATGTTCCTCTCCGCTGCTAAGACCGGCGTTATCGAGGCTGACGTTGAAATCACCGAAATGATGGGTGCTGAGACTTACCTGTATCTCACCTGCGAGGGTATTCCCCTTACTGCTCGTGTTGATCCTCGTTCCACAGCACGTCCTCAGGATACTATCAGAGTTGCTATCGATCCTAACAAGATCCACATCTTTGATAAGGAAACCGAGAAGACTGTTATCAACTGATAACATCACAATCGAATTTATTGAGCCGCACTCTTTTGGGTGCGGCTTTTTGTTTTATATGATAAAAAATTTATCAAGCTTTTTGTGCAGCTATACAAAAAAGTATGCTTTTATAATATTTTTGAAAGAAAAAGGTGCTTTAATGACGTTATATAATAAAAGCTTCCAAAAGTAGAAAACTCAAAGGGGCAAATATTTTTATGTATGATGAAATAGTAGATAAGTATTACAATGAAATATATAACTACTGCTGCACAAAGCTGAATTTCAGCCGAACAGCGGCGGAAGATGTTACACAGGAAGTATTCTTTGCATTGTATAAAAAGCTGGACCGTCTGAAACTGAGTGAAAATATCAGAATATGGCTTTACAGGGCAGCGGATCTGGAGATAAAAAATTATATAAGACACAATCCCTCATTTGTTTCTCTGGAGGAATGCTCTGATGAGATAAGCGCTGCTCCCATTGATTTCCCGTTCTTGTCAGATAATGATCTTGACTGCCTGTCAGATAAAGATAAGGCTATTATCTCTGATTATTACAACGGCGAGGATAAGGAAAGCATAGCAAAAGCCAACGAAATGACGCTTAACGCATTATATATCCACATACACAGGATAAGAAAAAAGCTTGCGGTCAGTGCGAGAAAAGCAAACAAACTAAGGCTGTAATTTTTGTGCACAGCTACAAATTAAAAAATTGTTTTGATGAAAGAAAAACTGTGCTTTCTGACGTTTATACATCAAAGGAGAATGAGTAATATGAAAGGGCTTGCACAAAAAATTATTTCCGATAAAGAGCTTGAAAAAAAGGCTTTTTTATATTTGAAGCGACAGCTTGATGAGGAAACAGCCAAGCCGTCAGGCAAGCGTGATTATGATAAAATTGCAGTCCTTACAAATGAACTGTGCGAACTGTCGGACGGACTTGATCAGTCAAGTGACATTGTGGGGCAGAAGCAAAGATTATACAGTAAAATATCCGAATACAATGCCGGGAAAAACAAAGCTTCCGTCAGGACGCTCAGAAAAATAATACCGATCATCTGCGCTGCTGCCATAGTATTTGCAGCAAACTGTATTTCAGTTTCAGCATGGAACATGAATATATTTTCTCTTGCTGTAGAGCTTACACAAGGCGGCGTGAAAATAGATTTCGGCAATAAAAGGGAAGAGATAATTCTGCCTACATCTGAAAATGACCCTTACGGAATTATCGGAAAATGCGAGGAAATGGATATTACTGCCGAAACCCCACACTATCTCCCTGAAGGTTTTATGCTTGTATGTATGGAATCCGATAAAAATGATTATATGGATTATATTTTATTTACTTTTGAAAATGGTTCCGAAAAGATTTCCTTATCATATCAGTATTTCCATGACGGCGACCTGTCAAATATCTGTATTCCCAGCGATGAACACAATATTTCAGAAATAACCGTATGTGGTCATCAGGCGATAGTATCAAAGGAAGATAACCAAATGAATCTGATTTTCAACTCGGGTTATTGCGTTATCGATATTTTTACACAGAATGTTGACTATGCGGAATGCGATAAAATTGTTAATTCTATAAAATAACAGAGCAATTATGAAAAAATTTCCATTGTTAAGTTGTTTTATAAGTATAAAGCAAAAAATCAGACCGAAAGGAAGGTTCATTATGAAGAAAAACAGAATATTATCAATCATCGCAGCGGCGGCAGTTGTGTCATCGCTTTCAGCATCGGTATTCGCCGATGACTATAGCAAAAGCAAGATTGAAAACAGCATTGCTCTGCTTACACAAAATGAGGAAGTGAAAACCTATTACGACAAGATAACCGCCGATATGTCGTGGCTGAGGACTACCACCGACTCCTTTGCTATATTTGACGTTACGGGCGACAACATTCCCGAGCTTATCGTTACAAGCACCGTAAAGGACAAGGCGGAAAAGGGCGGAGAATATGACAAAAAGCTCCACAAATTCTACAGCCTTAAAGGCGACAAGGCGGAATATATGTACTCAGCAAGTATGTCCTGCCCCACGATCGCACCAAGCATGGTGGGCAAAAAGCTTAAATGGGTATATGATGATTATATGCTGGCTCAGGACGACAGCGGTCTGACCATGAACAGCGAATACGGATATATGACCTTCACCGATGAAAAAATTATCCGTGAGCCTGTGTTCAAGGCCACAGAGTCGGTTGACCCCGACACCGATACGATGGAGTATTCCTACGAAGGCAATGGCGACAGCTACGGCGCAAGGACGGTAAGAAACTACTCCAAGAAAAAGAAAGGCGCAGATTCATCGGCATCATCAAGATACAACACATGGCAACACGCCGCAGAAAGCTGGGAGGGAACTCAGTGCATAAGCAAAAAGCTCTATCTGCTGGAGCCTGTTGATGACTGCTATCTGCTCATGGCTGACGGCAGCAAGGAATGCGTTTCGGCTTCCACACCCATTGATGTATATGGCTATTCCGCAGAGAACGGAGAGGCTCCCGTAAAAAAGACCAAGACCATGTTCAGGATGAATGTGGCAGAGCTTCTCAATTACTATTTCAATGAGGAACTGTGGGCCTTTACAGTGGAGGGCTATAACGTGTACGGCGACGAAGATAATGTGCCCGCCGCAAAGCCGGTTATATATCTTTATCCCGAAAAGGAACAGCAGGTGTCGGTAAAAATGGAGCTGAACGGCAAGTTCATGTGCACATATCCCGAATATAAGGACGGCTGGGACGTAACAGCCAAGCCCGACGGAACCATAATCGCCGACGGCAAGGAATATTCCTACCTTTTCTGGGACGCTTCCCTTAACGCAAAGTGGGACTTTTCCACAGGCTTTGTGGTAAAGGGCAGCGACACGGCGGATTTTCTCCGTGAGAAGCTTTCGTACATGGGACTTACTCCCAAGGAGTATAACGAGTTCATCGTATATTGGCTTCCTCAGATGGAGAGGAATCCTTACAACCTTATAAGCTTCCAGACAGAGGCATATGAGAATGCGGCAAAGCTGCACATCTCCCCCGAGCCTGACAGCATTCTGAGGATATTCATGGCATATAAGCCGCTGGACGAATATACCGAGGTAGAGGAGCAGAAGCTTGATACCTTTGAACGCAAGGGATTTACGGTTGTAGAATGGGGCGGCGGTCAGTGCTGAGGAAATGGTAAAAAGCTGAGCCACGCTGCAGCCTTACAATAATAAAATAAAAATCATAGTGAAATTCAAAATATGACGGACAATTTAGCCAATCCCCACCGCAGAGCCAAGCAAAACAAACAGCAGATACTTGATATGTAAACGCCAGACCGCAAATGAGCGGGGCGGCGGTGAAAGGTACGAAACAATATTTGATATAGGAGACAAACAAAAAGTTAAATACAAACTGCAAAAGCGGGCTTAGTGGGGGTGAGAGGGTAGGGAAGAGGAGTGCAGAGGAGAAACCGTAGGAGAGAGGGGGGAATGCCCGCTTTTGTTGGGTTTTGGTTTCCTCCCTCTCTCCTTAGGTGTCTCCTTTGCATGGTACGGACTTTATAAAAATGAAAAGTGTATTTGTCCGTACCTGCGCCTAACGGCGGAAACCAAAATCGCCATTCCTGTCGGAATGTCTCTTGGTTTCAAGCCGCCTGCATTTAATAGCTTTTTGTTTATATTGAGAAAATAAATTCATTTGCAAGACTTTGAACTCACTGTGCAGGCGGCTTTGGGATTTTTAATCTGTCGGCTTTAGTATTACAAGACTTTACCGCAAGTGAAAAGATTTCGTCCTCTGCGGAGGACGACCAGATGGCTCTGCCCTCTGGACACCCGCAAGCCTTTCGGGAAAAAGGCTTGACCCAAACCCTTTACCTTGCTCTCATTTGTGCCGACTTTTAACTTTGCTTATCGCCCTATCATATGCCGACAGGCGCAGGTTTTTCCTGTGCCTGCTTTTTTTATGAATTTCTCCCCTCCGCTTATTGCAGAAGTTTCGGTTTGCCTCTGCAAACAGTTATTATAACTTGTCCGCCACAGAAAAACAGTAGTATTTCACAAAGAGACACGAAATTTGCATTAAAATTTGTCTTATATGTCGATTGATTTTTTTCCCAAGTTCGGATATAATTATTATATTGTGTCTCTGTATCATTTTGGAAGATGAACGGGCGCTTTTGAATGAGTATATTTTTTCTTAGCCGCTAAGCGGCGGAATGGAGTTCGTATATGGATACTAAGGTTGTAAAGTTCGGCGGAAGCTCTCTCGCCGACGCAGGACAGTTTAAGAAAGTTGCCGACATCGTTCTTGCAGACCCCGCAAGAAGATTCGTTGTCGCTTCCGCTCCCGGAAAGCGCTTCAGCGGCGATATCAAAGTCACCGATATGCTCTACGGCTGCTATGACCTGGCTGTAAAGGGCGAAAGCTTTGACAAGGAGTTTGCCGCTATCGAGGAGCGCTTCGACGGCATCATCTCCGAGCTGGGCATTGACCTTTCTCTCGAAACAGAATTTGCTAACATCAAGAACGCATTTGCCCACAGAGCAGGCCGTGACTACGCTGCAAGCCGCGGCGAATATCTTAACTCCATCGTTCTGGCAAAGTATCTGGGCTACGATTTCGTTGACCCCGCAGGCTATATCAGATTTGACGAAAAGGGCTCCTTTGACCTTGAGACAACACGCTCTCTGCTGGCTCCCAAGCTTGCTTCCCTTGAGCACGCCGTTATCCCCGGTTTCTACGGCTCAATGCCCAACGACACCATCAAGACTTTCTCCAGAGGCGGCTCCGATGTTACAGGTTCTATCGTTGCAAATGCTGTCAACGCTGTTCTTTATGAGAACTGGACTGACGTAAGCGGCTTCCTTATCTGCGACCCCAGGATCGTTGACCACCCCAAGCCTATCACAACTATCACCTACAGAGAGCTGAGAGAGCTTGCATACATGGGCGCTACCGTTCTCCACGAGGACGCTATCTTCCCTGTAAGACAGGCAGGCATTCCCATAAACATTAAGAACACCAACCACCCCGAGGACAGAGGCACTCTCATCGTTTCCGACACTGCCGAGACCAGCAAATACACCATCACAGGTATTGCGGGCAAGAAGGGCTTCTCCGTTATCCAGATCGAAAAGGATATGATGAACTCCGCAGTCGGCTTCGGAAAGAATGTTCTCCGTGCCCTTGAAAAGAGCAACGTATGCTTCGAGCATATGCCCTCAGGTATTGATACAATGAGCGTCGTTGTAAGCAGCGAGGCTATCATCGGCAAGGAAAAGACCATCATTGACGAGATAAACAACAGATGCCACCCCGACAGGATCGAGATTGAGAACAATCTTGCTCTTATTGCCGTTGTGGGCAGAGGCATGAGAAAGGCGAGAGGTACTGCGGGCAGACTGTTCAGCGCCCTTGCACACGCAAGAGTCAATGTTAAGATGATCGACCAGGGCTCCTCCGAGCTTAACATCATCATCGGCGTTGAGGAAGAGGATTTCGAGACAGCAACAAGAGCTATCTACGATATGTTCGTTCTTCCCCAGGAGTAATTTAAAAAGAAAGGCGGCTGAAAATATGGGCGATATAAACAGCCTGTATGAGGCATACACTGCCAACAACAAAATAGACCCCAAATATTACGAGAAGTTCAATGTAAAGAGGGGCCTCAGAAATCCTGACGGTTCAGGCGTTATGGCAGGCGTTACAAATATATGCAACGTTCACGGATACGTTATCAACGAGGGCGAAAAGTCCCCCGATGAGGGAAAGCTGGTTTTCAGAGGCTACAACATAAATGACCTGGTTTCAAATGTTGTTGCCGAGAACCGTTTCGGCTACGAGGAGATAGCTTATCTTCTCCTTGGCGGCAAGCTCCCCACAGAGCATCAGCTGGAAAATTTCAGAGAGCTGCTGGACAATAACCGTGAGCTTCCCGAGGGCTTTTTTGAGGATATGATACTCAAGGCTCCCTCCAAGAACATCATGAACAAGATGTCCCGTGCGGTGCTGGCGCTTTACTCATATGATGATGTGCCCGATAATACCGAGGTAAAGCACGAGGTAGATACAGCCGTCTCCATTATCGCAAAAATGCCTGTTATCATGGTATCAGCTTACCATGTAAAGCAGAGATATTATAACCACAAGTCAATGTTCATGCACCCCCTTATCCCCGGTCAGTCCACAGCGGAGACCATTCTTTCGATGCTCCGTCCCGACAGGCAGTTCACCGATGAGGAGGCAAAGCTCCTGGACGTTATGCTCATGCTCCACGCAGAGCACGGCGGAGGAAACAACTCCACCTTTACCTGCCGTGTGCTCACTTCTTCGGGCACCGACCCCTATGCGGCATATTCTGCAGCTATCGGCTCACTGAAGGGTCCCCGTCACGGCGGCGCTAACCACAAGGTAATTCAGATGCACCAGTACATAAAGGACAACGTAAAGAACTGGGACGATGAGGGCGAGGTAGCAGATTTCCTGAGGAAGATCCTCCGCAAGGAAGCAGGCGACGGCACAGGACTTATCTACGGTATGGGTCATGCGGTATATACCCTTTCCGACCCCAGAGCCGTTATCCTGAAGCAGAATGCAGCAAAAATGGCTATCGGCAGCGAGTTCGAGGCAGAATACCGTCTGCTGGAGATGATCGAGCGCCTTACTCCCGAGCTTTTCAAGGAAGTAAAGGGCGACGAGAAGAAGATGTGTGCCAACGTGGATATGTACAGCGGCTTTGTTTACAAGATGCTGGGCATTCCCGAGGATCTGTTCACACCTCTCTTTGCCGTTTCCAGAATGGCAGGCTGGTGCGCTCACCGCTTTGAGGAGAGCATGACAGGCAAGAGGATAATCCGTCCTGCATACAAGAGTGTAAGCAAGGAAAAGGCTTATATTCCTCTTAACAACAGATAATATATAAATATATAGATTATTGGGCTTTTACGGCATTGAGCTGTAAAAGCCCTTTTTGTTTTATAGGGGTGGTTTGCGGCTTGCCTGACTTATACTAATCCTCAATCAACCTATAGACAAATCCTCGGCTTTGTCTATAGAACGATTAAAGATTAGTATAAACCCTTTGCCTTGCTCTCATTTGTGCTGACTTTTTTATTTCTCCCACATGGGAATATCAGCCTTTGAAAGCTATGCTTTTTCTCCCATATCCACATTATTTCTATTGACTTGCCTGTCAATAAATGTTACAATTTCCTTATACCGAACCCTAAGCGTTCCGCAAGGCTTTGAATAATCAATGAAAGCGAGGAATTTTAATGATATACACCAACCCCGTTGTAAAAGGCTTTTATCCCGATCCCAGCGTTTGCTATGCCAATGGCAAATTTTATCTGGTATGCAGCTCATTCCAGTATTTTCCGGGAGTGCCCCTCTTTGAAAGCGATGACCTTGTTAACTGGACTCAGATAGGCCATGTTCTTACCCGCAAAAATCAGGTCGAGCTTGAAAAGGTCAACAGCTCAGGCGGAGTTTTTGCGCCCACTATCCGCTATAACAACGGTAGATTTTATATGGTAACGACCAACGACACCACTCACAGGAATTTCTACGTTTACACCGATGATATCCACGGCGAATGGTCCGACCCCATCACCATCGACCAGGACGGCATTGACCCCTCGCTTTACTTCGAGGACGGCAGAGCCTTCTTCATCAGCAACGGCACCGACTGCGAGGGCAAGGGCGGTGTTGTTCAGTGCGAGATAAACATTGAAACAGGCGAAAAGCTCACCGAAAGCAGATGTATATGGCAGGGCTCGGGCGGAAGATACCTTGAAAGCCCCCATATGTACAAGATCGGCAAGTATTATTATCTCATGGCAGCAGAGGGCGGCACTGAGTATGGTCATATGATAACCTATGCACGCAGCGAAAGCGTCTGGGGCAAGTTCGAGGGCTATCCCCACAATCCCGTGCTGACAAACCGCAACAAAGCGCCCTTTATCATTCAGGGCATCGGCCACGGCGACCTTATACAGGACAAAAACGGCGAGTGGCACATCATCTGTCTCGGTTTCCGCCAGATACATATGTGGATGACATATCACCACCTTGGAAGAGAGTGTTTCCTTATCCCCGTTACCTTCCACGAGGACGGCTGGTTCACCGCAGGAAACGGCACCTGCGAGGAAAGCTACGAGCTGTCGGGCGATTTTGCTCAGCTGCCTCTCAAGTCCTACACTCTTGAAAATATCGGTCATGACATCTGCCACCTGCGCCACCCTCACACCGAAAACTACAGCATAACAAAGGACAAGATAACCCTTAAAGGCACGGACGTTACCCTTGACGATGTGGATTCCCCCACATTTGCAGGCGTGCGCCAGCGTGATTTTGATATGGACTGCTCCGTCAGCGTAAGCGTTTCCGACGGCGAGGGCGGACTTACCGTTTATTCCTGCGAGACCGAGCATTACGACCTGGCGCTTAGAAAGAACGAGGGCGGCTATGAGGCTATCCTCAGGCTGAATATCGGCGGCATCAGGCACATTGAAAAGGCTGTGCAGATACCCTCGGGCAGCGCAAAGCTCATTATCCGCTCCGACAGCCAGGTATATAAGTTTTTCGTGCAGTCGCAGGGTGAGGAGATACCCATGGGCTTTGCAATGTCCAAGTATCTTTCCAGCGAGGTCTGCGGCGGATTTACGGGAACTGTCATCGGTATGTATGCAGTCAAGGGCAGCGCCGAGTTTACCGACCTGCGCATAAGCTATTGAAAGGGTGAGTAAAATGGCAAAATATATAGCTCTCACGTTTGATGACGGTCCCAACACCGTCACTACTCCAATGGTTCTGGACGTGCTTGAAAAGCACAGCGCCGTGGGCACATTTTTCCTTGAGGGCAACAACATCAACGAGGAAAGCGCAAAGGTGGTCAAAAGGGCTGTGGAAATGGGCTGCGAGATAGAAAACCATTCCCGCACACACACAGCGTTCCCCCAGCTTACCGCCGAGGAAATGACCGCTGAGATAGATTTCACCACAGAAAAGATAATCGGCATCACAGGCAGAGCGCCCAAGTTTTTCCGTCCCCCGTACATAGCTCTGAATGACCTGATGTACAGCACCATACCTCTCACATTCATATGCGGAAAGGGCTGCACAGACTGGGAGGACAGCGTTTCGGCAGAGCAGCGTTTTGACACCACCATGGCTCAGGCGCAGCACGGAGACGTGATACTTCTCCACGACATGGAGGGCAACATTAACACCGTAAAAGCGCTTGACAGGCTTATCCCTGCTCTGAGGGAAGAGGGCTATGAGCTTGTTACCGTTGAAGAGCTTTTTGAGAAATGCGGAGCTGTTCCCAAGAGCGGAGTTATTTACACCAATGTTTTAAGTGACGGAAAGTGATATTTCGGGCTGCTGCATTTTGCGGCAGCCTTTTTTGTTAGGCGGACAAATAAAAAAGTCAGCACAAATGAAAGCAAGGTAAAGGGTTTAGGAAGTCCACTGAGGGCAAAGCCATCCGGTCGCTGCTAGCAAGCAGCGAAATCCGTTTGCGAGCGGTTAATGCAATTAAGGCTAAAGCCGACAAATTATAAATCCACAAAGCCGCCTGCACTTTGATACTAATCACCAATAAAACTATAGACAAAAAATCATCGCATAATCCATATACGCAAGATTATGCTCAATTTTTTGTATAGTTTTTAATTGGTGCTTAGTATTAGCTCTGCGGTGGGGATTGGCTAAAATACCGGTTGTTTTAATCATTGTCCCCGAAAACATTTGCCTTTTCCCTTAAAAGATGATATAATGATATCAGTGTTATTTTGCAGAGAGATGGTTGTTTAAATGGATCAGAACCAAGTGCTGAAAAAATATTTCGGCTATGATAATTTCAGAGAGGGTCAGGCGGAGCTGGTGAGCAGCATTCTGTCGGGGCGTGATACCCTGGGAGTTATGCCTACGGGTGCGGGAAAATCCGTATGCTATCAAGTACCTGCGCTGATGTTCGGGGGCGTTACTATCGTTATCTCCCCACTTATTTCGCTGATGCAGGATCAGGTAAGCTCGCTGGTGCAGTCGGGCATTCCTGCGGCGTTTATCAACAGCAGCCTTACAATGAATCAGCTTTACACGGTGCTGAAAAATGCGGAGCGTGGGGCTTACAAGCTTATCTATGTCGCCCCCGAGCGCCTTGACAGCGAGGTGTTCATGAACTATGCCATGCACGCCGAGATATCTATGATAACCGTTGACGAGGCGCACTGCATTTCTCAGTGGGGTCAGGACTTCCGTCCCTCTTATCTGAATATCCCACGGTTTGCCGCAGCGCTTCCAAAGAGGCCTGTTATGACTGCGTTCACCGCCACCGCCACGGAAAGGGTGCGTGATGATATCGCCCGCCTGCTGGAGCTTAAAGACCCGTTTACTCTGGTCACGGGCTTTGACAGAAAAAATCTTTATTTTGAGGTGCGCCGTCCCTCCGACAAATATGCCGACCTGAAAAGACTGGTGAAAAAATACGACGAGGAGGGCAGGAGCGGCATCATCTACTGCTCCACCAGAAAAAACGTGGAGACCGTGTGCGAGCGGCTGTGCAGCCAGGGCTTTTCCGCTACCAGATATCACGCAGGGCTCGCGGAGGAGGAAAAACGCACAAATCAGGACGATTTCATTTACGACAGGCGCAAGATAATGGTCGCAACCAACGCTTTCGGCATGGGCATCGACAAATCAAACGTTTCCTTTGTTATCCACTACAATATGCCCAAGGACGTGGAAAGCTATTATCAGGAGGCGGGACGTGCAGGCCGTGACGGCTCTCCTGCGGATTGCATACTGCTCTACAGCGGTCAGGACGTTAACACCGCAAAATTCCTTATAAACAAAAGCTATGACGAGTCGGAGCTGGAGCCTGAGGCTGCGGAAGAGGTGAGAAACCGTGACCTGAAGCGCCTCAAGGATATGACGATCTACTGCACCTGCGCCGAGTGCCTGAGAAGCTATATACTGAAATATTTCGGCGAGAAGTCGCCCTCACAGTGCGGGAACTGCTCCTGCTGCTGTTCGGAAGAAGGCGCCCAGGACGTTACTGTGGAGGCTCAGAAGATAATGTCCTGCATCTTCCGTGCAGGTCAGCGCTATGGACTTAAAATGATAACGGATATCCTTACGGGCAAGGAAAACGAGCGCATAACCGCCGCAGGGCTTGACAAGCTCAGCACCTACGGCATAATGAAGGACAGCACAGAGCGAAACATCAAGCAGATAACCGAAAAGCTTATCTATATGGGCTATGCTCAAAAGACAGAGGACGAATATCCCGTGCTGAAGCTGAATCCCTCCGCTCTGGACGTGCTTAGGGGGGACAAAAAGGTAATGGCACGACTGCCGAAGTCCGCCGGAGCAAAGAGAACCAAGCCGGAGGCGCCCGTTTATGCCTGCGACTCTGTGCTGCTGGATAAGCTCAAAGCGCTGCGTGCAAAGCTTGCCTCCGTTCAGGGCGTGCCTGCGTACCTTATCTTCACCGATACGTCTCTCCGTGATATGTGTGAAAGGCTGCCGAGGACAGACAGCGAGTTTCTGAACGTATCGGGCGTGGGAGCGGCAAAGCTGGAACGCTACGGAAACGCATTCATCACGGTCATCAAGGAATATGCGGAAAAAAATCAGGTTGCCGCAGTCACCGAGGAAAAGGAGATAAAAAAGCTCCGCCGAAACATGATGAAAACGGCGGAGGATATAAGAGAAGCATTTGACGGCATATCGGCAGGGATAGGAAAGGTAACGCTGGGCAATGAATCGCTGTCACTTTCCGCATTTTCCGAAAAGATAATCACGGAAACGGATATGCACATGGCAACAGCACCGCTCAGAAAGTCAATAACAGGGTGGCTGAGGCAGTCGGGGCTGCTTACACAGGAGAGCGAATCAAGGGCTGCGGATATGGGGGAAAAGATAGGAATATACAATTTGAACGTAACATCTCCGCAAACGGGGAAGCAGTATATCAAGGTATTGTATAAGCCGTCAGCACAGCAGTTCATATTGGATAATATATCTGCTGTGGGGGAGTTTGCGGTGGAGAGCTTTATGAGTAAAAGCAAATAGTAAGCAAATAAACAAATAAATTTGCGGATATGAGAAGCATATATAAGAAAAAATGCTGAATAAAAAATTCAGCACAAATGAGAGCAAGGTAAAGGGTTTAGGAAGTCCACTGAGGGCAGAGCCATCTGGTCGCTGTTGCCGCAGGTACGGTCAAACTAACGCATCAATTTAATATGTCCGTACCATGCAAAGGAGACACCTAATGGGAGCGGGGGGAAACCAAAACCCAACAAAAGCGGGCATTCCCCCCGCTCCCCTACGGTTTCTCCTCTGCACTCCTCTTCCCTACCCCCTCACCCCAACTAAGCCCGCTTTTACAGTTTGACTTTAACTGTTCTGTTTGTCTCCTATATTGAGCATTGTTTTGCACCTTTCACCGCCGCCCCTATCATTTGCGGTCTGGCGTTTCGATATCAAGTATCTGCTGTTAGTTTTGCTTGGTTCTGAGGTGTGGGGCGGTTATTTTGTCCGTAAATCATTGAATTATCTTATAGCTTGGCTTTATTTTCGTTGCCTTTCTGCAAATGCCAATCACAAATATTTTTTCAGATCTGTCATAAGCCGCTGCTCGGCGGAGATCAGATCACGGGTGAGCTTTCTGCTGCCGCCGTCGGCTGCGGCGTATTTGTCCATGCTCTGACGCAGCTTGTCTATGCCCATGGAGCAGCCCTTTGAGACCAGCTCCGCTGCGTCCTGCTCGGTGCCGTTCATAAGGGTAAGGTCGGTCTTGACCGTTGACATCGCCTTTGCCATAGCAGAGGGATTTTTGCCCGCCCTGCCCCATGAGTTAAGGAGCTGCTCTGCCTCGGAGCGCAGCTTTTCATGCTCTTTCACACTTTTTTTGAGAATATCCTCAAGGTCAGCGTCGCCTGCCTTGGGGATAACGTCGTTTATGGCGCCTATCCCCATTTTTATGCCTGCATCGCACTGCCTCAGCAGCTTTACGGTGTCCTTTTCTTCCTTGTCGTTCATAGCCATCATTCCTTTCAGTGGTTTGTATTATTATGTGAAAGGAACGATGGGCTATTCATCTGACGGGATATTCTATGCCGCCTACATACAGATATTCCACATCATCGGGGTCAATGGGATATTCAAAGCCTGTGCGGAAATGGCCCTTGTCAAAGGTAAAATGTCCGCCGAAGCTGTCACGGAGGTTATATGCCTTGGAATATTCCGTACCGCAGCTGACGGTCTCGCCGTTTTTCAGCTTTATATATGCCTTGCCTGCCAGCAGGCCGTTTTCGCTGTTCATCAGGCTGTCATAGCTGTAGCCCTCGGTGTCGGCTGCAACGCCGCAGGGGGTTATGGTAAATTCGATGCCGTCGCCGCCTGCATATCGGTTGACATAATCGGGTATCTCAACGGTGAAATCTGCGGAGAACAGGCTGCTGTCAATGATATTGTCATATGAGATGATGCGGCCGGAGTTAAGATATACGCCGGACATATTGAAGCAGGTGAAATCTATGGGGATAGTGCCGCTCATCTCGCCGGTGCAGTTCACGGTGAAGATGCAGTAGAAAGTCCTGCTGTCCTCACGGACAAAGCGGATATCGGAATGTCCGCCGTTGGTGGAAAAGCGTGCGTAGGTGTTTTCCATTTCAACGCCGTCGTGTCCCCAGCCGTCAATGTACTGCTCCTCGTAATAGTCATACATAGGGATATCATGGTCAAAATCCAGCTTAAATACACAGAATATGCTGTAGCTGTCCGCCGCATAGCCCATGGGAGTGACCGTAAGGCCGTCGCTTTCACATTCAAGTGAGGATATGTCCATCTCGCCCGTAAGGCCCTCAAAATTGCTGTAGTCCGCCTCTCTGTCGTATATGACGGAGAACAGACCGCTCTGAGCCGCATACACCACCGTGCCGAACATCAGCACCAGCACCGCCGCAGTGGGGAGCATGAGCTGACGGAGCTTTGGTCTCGCCTTTTTTCGCCTTTGGGGGATATCAAGTATTTTCTGCCTTGTGGCATCGTCTGCCTTTAACTTGTCAAGTGCGTTTTTATAATGCTGTACATTCATCGCCGTATTCCTTTCCGAGAGCAGCCCTAAGCCGCTCTCTGCCACGCTGGAGCCTTGTTCTCACTGTAGATTCCTTAACGCCCGTAAGCTGTGATATTTCCTTGACGGAGTATTCCTCGTAGTAATAGAGATGTATCGCCGTGCGGTATTTCAGCGGCAGGCTCATGACCGCTTCAAGGACAGCCTGCTCGCTGCCGCTCATTTCAACATTAGCAAACTCATCAGAGCCGACATTGCCGATTATGTCATTGCTGACTATGTCGGTGCTGATCACATCAGCAATGTCCCTGTGGTCACGGCGGGAGAACCACGCCAGCCGTCTGCGATTGATGCAGTAGTTTGCCGTTACCCGAATGAGCCACGCCTTTTCCGCTTCCGCCGAATCGAAGGAGATATCCTCCTTAAACAGCCGAAGGAACACCTCCTGAGCGGCATCCTCCGCCTCGGCAAAGCTTTTCAGATAGGTGTATGCCAGCCGCACCACCATATCCAGCCGCCTGTTTACGGCGTTTTCATATTCTTCTTTGTTCAACACATCATCTCCCTGTCAGTGGAGTTTTATCGAAACGTTTCTGTATATAAAACACATCAGCAGGGCAAAAAGTCTCATTTTTATGCGATTATTTTAGGAAATATATTGTTTACAGATTATTGATGAATATAGATATCTGCTGTGCTATAATATAAAAGCTGACTGATTAAACAGGTCAGAAAATATGCGAGAGTGCTGGAATAGGCAGACAGGCACGTTTGAGGTGCGTGTGTCTTTGACGTGTGGGTTCAAGTCCCATCTCTCGCACCAAACACCGTTCAGATTCTGAGCGGTGTTTTTTTGTGCTTACAAGGCAAAAGCGGTTCGGATATCCGAGCCGCTTTTTCGTTTGTATAGTGCCGTCAAGCGGCTTCAATGCGTCGTTTGGTGGAGGTGCTTGGCTTATGCCAGAGGGGCTTATGGTCAAAAGGAAATGAGATGCAGAGGACAGTGTTCCACCGATATTCGGGGCTGATATGTCTAAGGGTGTGAAAACAGGCTGTCTTTTCATATTTACCTCCTTGAAATCGCTTGTTTCGGTGCTGCCTGAAAGGAGCGATTCAAGGCTTACGGACAGTATTTCCGAAAGCTCGGTGACAAGTGTTATGTCGGGGCAGCCCAGACCTCTCTCCCATTTTGAGACTGCCTTGTCGCTGACCCCCCAGCTTATCAGCTGGTTGTTTCTGGGCCATATTCAGATCGGTGCGCAGTTTTCTTATAATACTAAGCACCAATTAAAAACTATACAAAAAATTGAGCATGATCTTGCGTATATGGATTATGCGATGATTTTTTTGTCTATAGTTTTATTGGTGATTAGTATAAGGTTGCCTACATCGGCGCAATTCATACGATCAGCTCCTTTCTTATATTATCATACCGCTTTTGGAGGGAAAATCAATAAACGAACCGTAGAGATATATTGGAGGATAGCGGATTTTTTATGAGCCATGCTCGTTTTATCTCTGAATATCAAAATCAAAAGGGCTGCTGCATTGCTGCAACAGCCCTTGGCTTATTTATACGATTACTTTTCCTTTGCCTTGGTCTTTGCTCTCAGGGCGTTATCAAGGATACGCTTTCTGATACGTATGGACTTGGGTGTTACCTCCAGCAGCTCATCATCTGCGATGAACTCAAGGCTGTCCTCAAGGGAAAGTCTTCTGGGAGGTACAAGTCTCAGTGCATCATCGGAGCCGCTGGCACGGGTATTGGTCAGGTGCTTCTTCTTGCAGACGTTAACTACAAGATCCTCCACCTTGGGAGATGCGCCTACTACCATTCCCTCGTAAACGGGTGTGCCTGCGCCGATAAACAGGGAACCTCTCTCCTGTGCGTTGTACAGACCGTAGGTAACTGCCTCGCCTGTTTCAAAGGAGATAAGGGAGCCTGTATTTCTTCTGGGGATATCGCCCTTATATGGCTGATAGTTCTCGAAGATGCTGCTCATTACGCCCTCGCCCCTGGTATCGGTGAGAAATTCGCTCTTGTATCCGAAAAGTCCTCTTGCGGGGATTATAAATTCAAGTCTCATACGGCTGCCCTGGGGGTGCATGGACTGAAGCTCGCCCTTTCTTGTGCCCATCTTTTCCATTACGGGGCCTGTGCAGTCCTCGGGAACGTCGATTACAAGGCGCTCCATAGGCTCGCAGAGGACGCCGTCGATCTCTTTCATCAGTACCTTAGGAGTGGAAACGCCCAGCTCATAGCCCTCACGGCGCATATTTTCGATAAGGATAGAAAGGTGCATCTCACCTCTGCCGCATACTCTGAAAGCGTCGGTGCTCTCGGTCTCGGAGACACGGAGGGAAACGTCACGGAGGACTTCCTTGAACAGTCTTTCACGGAGCTGACGGGAGGTAACGAACTTGCCCTCTCTGCCTGCAAAGGGGCTGTCGTTTACGGAGAAGGTCATCTCAACGGTAGGCTCGGAAATTTTTACGAAAGGCAGGGGCTCATAGTTATCTGCTGCGCAGAGTGTATCGCCGATGGTGATGTTCTCGATACCGGATATCCATACGATATCGCCCACCTTTGCCTCGTCAACGTTTGCCTTGCCCAGACCCTCGATCTGGCTTATGGTAACGATCTTGCTGTTATAAGGCTTCTTTGTTTCGTGGTAATCGCCGACGATAACGGGCTGATTTACCTTGATAACGCCTCTTTCAACACGGCCGATACCTGTTCTGCCCACATAATCGTTATAGTCGATAGAGGAGATGAGCATCTGCATGGGGCCGTTCTCGTCGCCCTCGGGTGCGGGGATATAGTCGAGGATAGTATCGAAAAGGGGCTTCAGGTCTGTGCCTGCCTCATACTGGCTGAGGGAGCAGGTGCCTGCACGGCCTGAGCAGAAGAGGATAGGGCTTTCGAGCTGCTCGTCGCTTGCGTCCAGGTCAAGGAGAAGCTCCAGCACCTCGTCGCCGATCTCGTCGAGACGTGCATCGGGACGGTCGATCTTATTTACGACGATGATTATTTTATGGCCAAGCTCCAGTGCCTTGGAAAGCACGAAACGGGTCTGAGGCATGGGGCCTTCGGCTGCATCTACCAGCAGGAGAACGCCGTCAACCATTTTGAGCACACGCTCTACCTCGCCGCCGAAATCGGCATGGCCCGGGGTGTCTATGATATTGATCTTAACGCCGTTATACTTAACGGAGGTATTTTTTGCGAGAATTGTGATTCCTCTTTCACGCTCGATGTCGTTGGAATCCATTACTCTGTCTTCAACTTCCTGATTTTCTCTGAATGCGCCGCCCTGCTTGAGCATTTCATCAACGAGGGTGGTCTTGCCGTGGTCAACGTGGGCGATGATGGCGATGTTGCGCAGATCGTTTCTTACCATAATAATCTTTCCTTTCAGTATGTCCTTTTTGAATTTCTTTTCCTGATATCCTGCAAATTGAACATACTCTGCAATAATTTAAAAATACTGCGTACAAAATAACTTAAACTGATATGGTCATAGTGCCAGATAAATTTGAACAGATTAACATTTTTATATTTAACCCATACAAATGCGTCACGGCATAAAAAAGCCTTGCAGGAAATCCTGCAAGGCAATTTTTACTGGTGGAAGAGGGTGGATTCGAACCACCGAAGCCGAAGCAACAGATTTACAGTCTGCCCCCTTTGGCCACTCGGGAACTCTTCCATATGGAGCTGGTGGACGGACTTGAACCCCCGACCTGCTGATTACAAATCAGCTGCTCTACCAACTGAGCTACACCAGCTTGAACTTTCGTTCGTGTTACTCATTCAAGCGACTATTACAGTATATCACCTTAGTCGGATTTTGTCAAGCACTTTTTTTATGATTTACAGAATGTTAATATTTGCGGGTTTGGGGCGGATATACTATATTACTGAAAGAAAAGCTCGGAATATGCCGCTGATTGCAATATTTCATGCTGCACGCCTGATTTTCACAAAAATGTCACATTTATATGTTATTATGGTTATACCGACAACTTAAATACAGAAAGGAACGGTAATTATGGAGGGCAAAAAAATTCTTATTGTTGATGATGAAAAGAATATCCGCAATGTTATAAAAGAATACGCTAAGTTTGACGGCTTTGAGACCTTTGAGGCGGAGGACGGTATGCAGGCTGTGGAAATGTGCCGCACTCAGGACTTTGACCTTATAATCATGGACATCATGATGCCTAAGCTTGACGGCTACTCCGCTGTAAGAGAGATTCGCAAGACCAAGCAGATACCCGTTATCATGCTTTCCGCCAGGGGCGAGGAGTATGACAAGCTTTTCGGCTTTGAGCTGGGCGTTGATGACTATGTTACCAAGCCATTTTCTCCCAAGGAGCTGCTGGCACGTATCCGTGCGGTAATGAAGAGAAGCGCCGCTCCTGCGCCTGCGGGTGATAATAATGTGCTGAAATTCGAGGGGCTGGAGATAAATATGTCAGGCCGTGAGGTGTTCGTTGACGGCAAGCCCGTTTCCCTCACCCCCAAGGAGTATGACCTGCTGTTCTACCTTGTGCGCAACAAGGGCATTGCGCTTTCCCGTGAAAAGCTGCTGGAAGAGGTCTGGGGCTATGACTTTTACGGCGATGACCGCACCGTTGACACGCACATCAAGATGCTGAGAAACTCGCTGGGCGATTACCGCAAGTTCATCGTTACACTGAGAGGAATGGGTTACAAGTTCGATGCGGGACGTGAATAAGGAAAAAAAGGAAAGCCGCAGGGAAAAAGGGATGAACAGCCTGAGCAGGCTTTTCCGCAGTGTCAGATTTACGGTATGGATATATTTTGCCATATTCATCACAAGTATCCTGATGCTTATATGGATATCATTTACGGTATCGTTGGAGGCTACTTACCGTACTCAGAAGACCAATGATATCACCTCCATAGCAAACTACATTCTTATCCAGTGGAGCGAAGAGGGCTTTACCACAAGCACTCTTGACCGTATCGCCCATGACAATGATATGTGCGTGCTTATCCAGGACAGGTACGGGCTGAATGTGTATTCCTATGACACTATGGCGAAAAACTGCCTTGTGCATGGCTCGGTAAACTATCAGAACCTGTATAAGTACCGTGAAAAGGCGCTCAACAGCGCTACGGGCATTTATTATGCCGAGACCAAAAACAACCAGTTCAACACGGATATGCTCATCTTTGTGATGCTCATAGGTACAAAGGAGCAGCCGTCGGGCTACCTTTTCCTGAACACATCGCTGGAGCCGTTGGACTCCACCGTTTCGATCCTCAGGGTGCAGATGCTTCAGGTGAGCCTTGCAATGCTGGCGCTGGGTTTCGGCATATCAATATTCCTGTCAAGGCTCATTGCTACGCCTATCACAAGGATAACCCTTTCCGCCGAGAAGCTGGCGCAGGGCGACTATAACGTAAAGTTTAACGGCAGGGGATACACCGAGACGGAGCAGCTGGCGGACACGCTGAACTATGCTTCCAAGGAGATAACCAAGGTGGATACCATGCGCCGTGACCTAATGGCGAACATTTCCCACGACCTGCGCACACCTCTTACAATGGTAAAGGCGTATGCAGAGATGATACGTGACCTTTCGGGCGATGACCCTGAGAAGAGAAACGAGCATCTGGAGATAATCATTGAGGAGAGCGACCGTCTGGCGGCGCTGGTAAACGACATAATGGATCTTACCAAGCTGGAGAACGGCACATCGGAGCTTCATAAGGAGCCTTTCTGCGTAGGCTCACGGCTCAGGGAGATAATGACACGCTACAAGCTGCTTTCCGAGAGAGACGGCTACAAGTTCTATATCTCGGTGAATGACGACGCATGGGCAGAGGCTGACCTTATCAAGTTCGATCAGGTAATATACAACCTTGTAAACAACGCTGTCAATTACTCGGGCGAGGAGAAGTCCATATACGTTATGGAGGTCGCAACGCCCAAGAAGATAACCATTTCCGTGACAGACACGGGAGACGGCATTGACAAAGAGCTTATGCCGCTTATATTTGACCGCTATTACCGTGCGGAAAAGCATAAGAGAGAGGTCATAGGCACGGGACTGGGACTTTCCATTGTAAAGCAGATATTCATTCTTCACGGCTTCCAGTTCGGAGTTAAGTCGGAAGAGGGGATAGGAAGTACGTTCTGGTTTGAGATGGATAGAGTTCAGCCGCCAAAGGACGAGGAGATCGATGAAAAGGCGGAATAAGTGCAAACTAAATGTTTGCCACTATGGGTAATATCAGATAATAAGACTATCTGAAAAATCAGCACGAATTAGAGCAAGGCAAAAAGTTTAGTCCACCTTTTCAAAGGTGGCGGGTTTCCAAAGGGCGGAGCCATTTGGTCGCTGCTCGCAAGCAGCGAAATCCGTTTGCGAGCGGCTTGAATGATTGACCTGATAGCCGACTTAAAAATCCTAAAGCCGCCTGCACTGTAAGTTAAAAAACGCTCAAACAAATATAATTTCTAAAATAGTCTTAAAACTATTAAATGCAGGCGGCTTGAAACCAAGAGATGTTCCATTAGGAACGTCGAATTTGGTTTCCGCCGTAAGGCGCTGGTACGGACAAACTAACGTTTCAATTATATATGTCCGTACCGAATGCAAAGGGGACACCACCAGGGAAAAGGCGTTATTTTCGATTTTATAGGTTCCTTTTTCAACAAAAACAGGCAGATGTATTAAAATCACCTGCCTGTTTTTGTTTATATTGCCAAAATCTTATAATATCCCTTGACATTGTAGGAATTATGGTGTATTATATAGCCATAGTAATTCATACCATACAGCTATGATAAATATGATTAGAGTAAATTCCCGCAAATAAGGAGCAAACAGAACATGAAGATCAGGTATCTGGCGCTCAGATGTACCATACGAATGTGCAGCTGATATGCGCTTTAAATAAGAAAATTCGTACATTCAGTGTGATATACACAGAAACTTGATTTATAAGGAGATATTTAAAATGAGTAATTTTGCAGGAAGAGATCTTAAGTTTGAAACCAAGCAGCTTCATATCGGACAGGAGAACGCAGACCCCGTTACTGACGCAAGAGCAGTACCTATCTACGCTACTTCTTCCTATGTTTTCCATAACTCCCAGCACGCAGCAGACCGTTTCAGCCTCAAGGACGCAGGCAACATCTACGGCAGACTTACCAACCCCACTCAGGACATCTTCGAGCAGAGGATCGCTGCTCTTGAGGGCGGTGTTGCAGCTCTTGCAGTAGCTTCCGGCGCAGCTGCTATCGCTTACACTATCCAGAACCTGGCAAAGGCCGGCGAGCACATCGTTGCTGCCAAGACCATTTACGGCGGTACATACAACCTCCTCGAACACACTCTTCCCGAGTACGGCATCATCACTACTTTCGTTGATCCCGATGAAGAGGGCGCATTCGAGAATGCTATCCGTGACAATACCAAGGCTATCTTCATTGAGACCCTCGGCAACCCCAACGCTAACCTTATCGACATCGAAAAGACCGCTGAGATCGCTCACAAGCACAAGATCCCTCTGGTAATAGACAACACCTTCGGTACTCCTTATCTTATCCGTCCCATTGAGTACGGTGCAGATATCGTAGTTCATTCCGCAACAAAGTTCATCGGCGGCCACGGCACTGCTATCGGCGGCGTTATCGTTGACAGCGGCAAGTTCGACTGGGAAGCGAGCGGAAAGTTCCCCTCCCTCACCGAACCCAACCCCAGCTACCACGGCATCAGCTTCACCAAGGCAGTAGGCGCTGCGGCTTTCGTTACAAAGATCAGAGCTATTCTCCTGAGAGATACAGGCGCAACCCTTTCTCCTTTCCACGCATTTATGTTCTTACAGGGTCTTGAGACACTCTCCCTGAGAGTTGAGAGACACGTTGAGAACGCTATCAAGGTAGTAAATTACCTGAACGCTCATCCTCAGGTAGCAAAGGTAAATCACCCCTCACTTGCAACAGGCAAGCAGAAGGAGCTTTATGACAAGTACTTCCCCAACGGCGGCGGCTCTATCTTCACCTTTGAGATCAAGGGCACTGAGGACGATGCTAAGAAGTTCATTGATAATCTTCAGGTATTCTCCCTCCTGGCAAACGTTGCCGATGTTAAGAGCCTTGCTATCCACCCCGCTTCCACCACACACTCTCAGCTCAACGAAGAAGAGCTTGCTGAGCAGGGCATCAAGCCTACCACTATCAGACTTTCCATTGGTACAGAGCACATTGATGATATCATCTTTGACCTTGAAGAAGCTTTCAAGGCTATCAAGTGAGATAAGTTATAATACTAATCCTCAATCAACCTATAGACAAATCCTCGGCTGAAATAAGCCCATTCTTCGTCAAGCTCCCTTGCCGGGCGACAAACCCGCCTGCAGTCGTTTTCCCAGACTGGTCTTATTTCATCTGTCGGCTTTGTCTATAGAACGATTAAAGATTAGTATAAGCTGAAAAGCAGTGTCAGGAATGGCACTGCTTTTTTGTGCTTATATGGGCAATAATGGGTGAGATGCAAAAAAGCAGTGCGGCTTTGCTGGCTGCACTGCTTTCGGTTTTATACTAAGAACCAATTAAAAACTATACAAAAAATCGAGCATGATCTTGCGTATATGGATTATGCGATGATTTTTTGTCTATAGTTTTATTGGTGATTAGTATTATTCGCAAAGAAATTTTTCTATCTGCATTACATCATCACATACTGCACAGCAGGGAAACTCTTTTGCATCTTCCACGGTTTTGAAGCCGAAGCCGTAGGTCACGGCTATGAAGTCGATGCCCGCTTCCTTTGCGCCTATGGCGTCGTATTTGCTGTCGCCTATGAGCACGGCTTGCGACTTATCGCAGCCGCTCTTTTCAAGGCAGTACTCCAGAAGCTGGGCTTTGGTTTTCGGAGCCTTGGTATCCACTCCCGTTACGATATCAAACTTATCGGAGAGACCGAATGTATCGAATATTTTCACTGCTGTCTGGTGGGCTTTCAGGGTGGCTACTGCGGTGAGCTTGCCCTGTGCCCTAAGCTTGTCCAGCAGGTCGGTGATGTGGGGGTACAGATCTATTTCCTTATAGCCTTGTTTTACGGCGTACTCCTTATGATATTCTACCGCCTGTCTGAGCCTGTCGCCGGAAAGTCCGAAATTGCGTGCGTAGGATTCGTCCATGGGTGGACCTACGTGGGAATACATCTGCTCCAAGGTTATCTCGGGCAGGTGCATCATCTTTTGGGCGTATCTTATGCTGTTGAGTATTCCGGGAGAGGTATCGGCAAGTGTGCCGTCGAGGTCGAATATGATGAGCTTATAGTTATTCATCCGGTGTCTCCTCTTCGTACAGCGAGGGGGTGATGAAGCTTATTTTCATTGAGCTGCGGAGCTTTGCAAGGTATTCCCTGATGGCTCTGTTCATGAGGACGTGCTTTTCGGCATCGTCCACGCTCATCATTTTTTCATCGAAATAGTTCTTTTCGGAGGTAACGTCAAATCCGTCATAGCCTGCAAGGGCGGCTTCGGTCACGCCTGCTTTTTTCAGGATATTCAGCAGCATGAGGCCTGAGTTATCGGAGATGATGTCGTTGTCGATAAGATATTCCGAGTAGTTAACGGTGCATACGCTGCCGCCTGCGGCGATGTTGGAAGTGAGGATAACACGTCCGTCCATGGCGGAAACTGCGTCATCAATGCCCTTGAAACGCTTCAGGTTGCTGACGAAAACCCTGTCGCAGCGGTGATATCTGGGAATATGGTTTATGCTGAAAATAATGGGGGAGTTATCATCGATATACTGCTGTATCTGTTCCTTATGGGTAAGCAGAGTTTTTCCGGGGGCAAGAATGAGTATCTTCTTGCCCTTGCAGAGGGCTGCTATTTCTTCTATCGCCTTGCTGTCGTCGATGTTGTGCTCCTGATAATCAAGGTACAGCTCGGTGATAAGCTCCTTATTGTAAAGGTGCTTTTTATCGGCGGGCAGTCTTTTGATTATGGCGCTGATATCACGAATGCAGAGGGACTGCTTGTTCATCAGGTATGAGGCGTAATTGGGGTGGCAGCCGTTTACTGCGGCAAGGTAATAGGGAGCGGAATAACCCCATGTTTTCCTTGAATAAACGGGCAGGATATGCTCGTCCATTATTTCCAGAATGGGTATGATATCATACTTTTCGCAGGTGTTTTCGTTGATATACTGGGTCAGCAGCTCGGTGCAGAGGTTTCCCGCACCTCTTCCCATGCCGAACACGGAGGAGTCGATGATAATATTTCGCTTGGAATTAAGTCCGATAAGCTCCTGTGCGTTTGAGAATGAAAGCTGGAGGTTATTATGGGAATGGAAGCCCACTCTTACATCGGGTGCAAGGTTATTATCCACCAGATAGAACATTCTCAGGAGGTTGTTCTTATACATGGTTCCCAGTGTATCCACCAGATAGAATGCGAAGGGGTGCATGGTGTTGACCTTTTCGATAAGGTCAAGGAGGGCTTTATCAGTATAGGTAGCGGTTCCAACGGGCTGAATGAACACCTTATAGCCCTTATCGGAGAGCCGGTTTGCAAAGTCAAAGGCTCTGTCGATATCCTGCTCGTGGAATGTGAGACGTATGCCTGAGATGGACGTGCCGTCATACGGCTCTATTTCCTCGATAGGGATATCGCCGTAGGCTATCATTGCCACGTACATTGTGCCGTCCTTATTATCCGGCAGGTGCATTGCAATGGCGCTGACGCTGCCGAAAAGGGACTTATCGGGGTCATTTGCTCCGCTTTTCAGGAAGCCGCACTCGATTATCTCTATCTTTGCCTGTGCAAGACTGGAGATTATCTCGGAGATACACTTCCTGCCAAAATTGAAATCATTGATGTAGCCTCCGTCACGGAGGGTGCAGTCAAGAATACTTATCATAAAACAATTTCTCCGTTATTTATCTTTTCGGCGATGATCTTGTTTACCTTGTCGAGATCCTTGTGGGTATCAACGGAAAGGGTCGTTGCTTCGGTAAGAATGAACTTTATCTTGTGGCCGTTTTCGAGGAAGCGGAACTCGTCGATATCCTCAATGCTCTCGATCTCGCCACGCTTGGTGTCGTTTACGAATTTAAGGGACTTTTTGGTGAAGCACTGAACGCCCACGAACTTTTTAAGCTGATAGGTAGATTTTGCTTTGGGGAAGGGGATAGGGCTTCTTGCCATGTACATTCCGTAGCCCATCATATCAACGGCTATTTTTATCTTGGAGCTGTCGATAGCGTCGATGGGGTCTCTGAGGATCATCATGCCGTTTGCAACATAGCTGGAGTCGGGGTCAACGTCGTGGGGGATAAGGTCCTCGATGCAGCTGGACTCGATAAGGGGTTCGTCGCCGTTTACGTTGATGTAGAAATCCGCATCTACCTTGGTGGAGAACTCATAAAGTCTTTCAAGGTGAGTGGGGCAGCTGTCGGAGGTCATGACAACCTTGATGCCCAGTGACTCGCAGGTCTCACGAATCTTGTCGTCATCGGTGGCAACATATACCTCGTCGATGCCCTTTGCCATGCTCAGCTGGCGGTGCACCCACCATATCATTGGTTTGCCGCATATATCGGCAAGGGGCTTGCCGGGGAAACGTGATGACTTATATCTTGCGGGAATTACGCCTACAACTTTCATTATTATACATTCCTTTCAACTTATACAATTATACCGCCGCAGGGCGGCTTTTCATCATATTTAAATTATACAGTGTTTATGGGGTTTTGTCAATCAATAAAAAATCGGATACCGTTTTGGACGGTATCCGATAAGTTTGAAGTAAGTTCAAAGCTTTTTAGCTTTTTTCTTATTTATACCTACTGAAATAAACGAAGCAATAAATAACGCAAAGCTAAGAATTTCAATTATAAAAAATCCTGTCTGGGTGGTCATAGGAGAGTTGGCTCTGATACCAAAATAACCTGATAATGTAAATTCTTCAACATAATCGTTGATTGCAACTGCTGCTTGTGCTACCAGCAGGTTGGAAACAAATACAAAAAGACACATAATACGATTTAAGCGCCACATTCTGATTTTGGCTTTTATATCATTCTTTCGTATTATTATCACAATAATACTTATGACGGTTAAAATTGCTCCTATAATATATAGAGAACTGCATATGAGCATATACGCATCCATATATTGTCTGTCAGAATCTGATATGCTTATTCCAAGAGATCTGCATATTCTTGATATATGATCAAAAAAATCCACAACATCCAAAAATGAAAAATCTGTTTTGAATGACATTCCTACTAATATGGCAAAGCTTTCGATTTGCGGAATGCAGTAAAGCTTGTATAAAGGAGACAACACAATAATAATTCCAAAGATAATTCCAATATACTCACTTAGATTATTTTTTAGAGAATAGCCTTGCTTTGGCTCATTATTTGTTGTGGGCGTGTCTGTGTCGGGTATGTTAAGTTTGCTGCCGCATTTGCCGCAAAATTTAATACCGTCTTCTATTTTATTTTCTGCTCCACATCGTTCACATTTCATGACCTTTTTTCCTCCTTTGCCCCGGAATGCGATTAAAATATAACCTGATAGAATTATAATTATTTATTGATACTGCAATTCCCTCAATATATAAGCCCATATCAATTATACTTATAACATCATCAGTTGAAATTATATTTGTTATTCCGAGATCGTTTATAAGTTTTTTCATTTTATTTGTTAAATCATAGTCCCTATTCATATATCTATGAATAAAATAAAGCTTGTGCTCAGACAGCATTCCATCAGAATTCACTCCGATGAATATAGGACTGAATTCGTTGCTGCATATTTTCTCGATATTCTTATTTATATCAATGGTATTAGCCTGCAATAAATTGCGGATCACCTGCTGCTGCGGCTTTCCATAAGCATTGAGTTGACATAATTTATCTTTTATTGAAATGTAATACTTTACAGCAAGATAACCGCCTGAATTGCTGCATTCTACACCAAGCTGCATTAGTGGGGAATAACTCATATCAATAATTGATTTTATGGTCTCAAGCTCATCAAGAAGCTGAATCTGTACATTATTAAATCCAACTGTATTAAAAAAAGTTGATATTATCCGACAGCATTCGTCATATGAAATATCGCATGGAACAGTGAAAACCACACGTTTACTTGCCTGTTTATTGTAATTGCTTTGTGAATAATCACAGATACTTATATTTGGGTTAGTTTTCAGCAGTTCTTTGTAAATTGACTGACCCTGAGGAAAAATGTTTGTACTGCCTGAGAGAAGACAGGGACGGTAATATATCTTTTTATTGGATATGCTTCCATCGGATATATTTACGCCAATATATTCAAAGCTATCGCTGTCATCGTTTTTGATTTCAGGCAGGCTTTCTTTAATAAAATTTATTAGATTCATTTTTCTACTACAAAGTCAGAAAGAATTGTGTATAATGTGCCGTTGTCGTGTTCATATGTAAGCTCGATTTTAAGCCAGTTAACATTGGAAATATCTAAGTCTATAGGCACAGCGGCTGTTGTTCTGTTAAGATCAACTGAATAAAGGACAGAATCATCGCCATAAAAAGTTAGCTTTCCATATGTGTTGTCACTTATGTCATTAACTGCGGCAATACCATGAATTCGGCTGTATTTATATCCCAGATAGTAGCTTGCGCTTCCATTGTCTATATTCCAACCATCACATGTTGTAGATATTTGAAACAGGTTGCCTACGTCGTATTCATTTCCTAATGTATCTTTTAATTTATCTCCCGAGTCAATAACTTCATACCTAGAGGATTCTGATATTTTAAGGTCATATAGGTATGTTGGCTTGATCTCGTTTATTTTATCTGACATAGCATGAAATTCATCTGCGTTTACTACCTGCTGTGCGTTTTCCAGCATAGTCAGTGCTTTTATATAATTTTCTTCATTACATAATGCTGTGACCTTTTCTGTAATCAGAGCCACATATTCGTTGGATATTTCAGATTGAAGCTGGGAAACTTCGCTGTCTTCGGAACCATATTCATCAGTGTATTCCTTTATTGTTCCGAGGGCTTCTTCGTAATTGCCGTCTTTTTTCAATTTTGAGGCAGTTTTTACAACTGCTGTTTTTCTTACAGCTGATATTTTTTTTGATACTTCCAAGGAGACTATTTCCGAGTTGGTATTATTTTTTTCAGAATTAAGGTAATCAATGGCTTCATCGTAAGAACCGCTTTCTACTAACTCATCAGCATGACTGTTTATCTGCTGCAGTTCATATTCACTTTTCTTTACTTCAAGATCTGTTATTTTGTCATCAACTGCACTTATAAATTCTTCAGAATCAATAGTTGAACGGCTGTTTTCCAAATATGCAATGGCATCATCATACATATTTTCTTTTTCATATGCAGCGGCATTTTCCATGACACTGTTTTTATAATTTATAAGAGCTGTATTACTGCTTGATACAGCATCATTATAGTTAATATCGTCCTGATAGACACTTTTAAAGCACTGATATGCTGTTAGATAATCATTATTTGCCATAGCGCTATTTCCGTTCTCAAAAGCATCTTTGGAAGCTTTAAGCGTTGCCAGTTTGGCAGAGCAGTTAACAAGCACCTGATCCATATCGGAAATACGCATTTTATAAACAGCAGAAATAAGTTCCATAACGGTATTATAGTCTGTTGTATTGTTTGCATAATCCGTTATGCTGTTTTCAATTTTTTCACTTAATCCATCTATCAATGATTGATACTGTTTATCATTTAGATTGTTTGAGTTATACGCATCGACGGCAGAATCATATTCCCCCTTTTCAATATATTTGAGTATTTGCTTTTCACTGTTTCCACATGAAGTAAATGTGGCAGCGACAGCCGTTGCGGCTATTATTGCGGTGGTAGTCCTTTTGTAAATGTCTTTCATATTTCCCTCCATAATTTTACATGTTTTTATGTGGAAGAACCCGCATTATAAGCGCTATATTATTTTTACCCAACAAATATATTGGGTTTGTATATATTATAATGTAATATATTGGATTTGTCAAGTATAATCCATGAAATATGTTATACTATATCAAATACCAATGAAAAAGAGGATAAGCAAATGGCATTTTATAAAAGAATAAAAGACCTGAGGGAGGACAGCGACAAGACACAAAAGGAAATTGCAGATTATCTCGGTACCTGTTATCAGTATTATGCGGTTTATGAAAAGGGAAAAAGCGAAATATCCTTTGAACGTGCGATAATGCTTGCGGATTATTACAATGTGAGCCTTGATTATATTGCGGAGAGAACGGACAATAAAATGGGAATGTGTCCGGCACTTTCAAAGGAGCAGTCGGAGTTCCTTAATACTTACAGCAGGCTTTCGGAGCGTGATAAAAGGCTTATATCGTCTCTTATGAATGAAATGGAACAACAAAAATAACGGAACGCTTTTACTCATCCTGAGAAAAACGTTCCGTTATTTTGTTTTACGGTTAATTGTGTGTTACGTGTTGACCGTTGGCGGTAAGACAATATCGGCTTATGCGCCGTAGGGTGTGGCATAGACGATATCAGATGAGGACACGCTTGTCCATGCGCCGTTAACGTATGCCTTTACTGCGAAGCCGTAGGTGGTTCCGTTGGTGAGGTTTCTGACATACATACCTGTTGCGGTTCTGTAGCCTGCTACTGACCACTTGCCGTTAAGGTAGGTGTAAACTGCGTAATTGGTTGCACCGTTTACGGCAGTCCAGTTAAGGGCTACACGACCGTTCTGACCCTGAGCCTTGGTGATGACGGGCTTTGCTGCTGCGCTGACGGGTGTTGCATATACGATATCGGAAGAGGATACCGATGACCAGGTGCCGTTAATGTATGCTTTTACTGCGAAGCCGTACTTTGTGCCGTTGGCAAGGTTCCTTACATACATACCTGTGGCTGTTCTGTAGCCTGCGACTGACCATGTGCCGTTGAGATAAGTATAAACTGCGTAATTTGTTGCGCCCGAAACGGCAGTCCAGTTCAGGGCGACCTGACCGTCCTGACCCTCTGCCTTGGTTATCTTGGGCTTTTCGACGGCGGCTGTGGGTGTGGCATAGACGATATCCGAGGAGGAGACCGATGTCCATGTGCCGTTTAAATATGCCTTGACTGCGAAGCCGTATCTTGTGCCGCCTGTAAGTCCGCTGACGGTCATTTTAAGGGCGGTAGTGGTTCCTGCGTTATACCATTTTCCGTTTGCGGTGTAATAAACAGCGTAGTTTGCTGCACCCGAAACGGAGCTCCAGCTGAGATCGACCTTGCCGCTGCCTGCGGTTATGCTTGTTATGGAGGGCGTCAGGCTGGGAGCGGTAGAGGTAAGGGTATCGGAAACGGAAAGGCTTCCCTTTTTGGTGGCTGCGGTGATAATGGCTGTTCCGCCGCCTGCTACGGTGACATTTCCTGCTGAATCCACCTTTGCGGCGGAGGAGCTTGATGAATAGTTGAATGAGGAGCTGTCAACGGTGGCGGTTATATATGTCCAGCCCACGTTATTGTTGCTGACGGTGAATATTGTGGTCTCGCCAGCGGAAGAGAAGGTGTTTTCTGCCAGCTTGCCGCTCATATTTATATAGTCCGTTGAAGCGCTGACGGCGGCTGTGGCGGACGCTGTTCCCGTTCTCACGGAGCCGTCGGCTGTGATATCGCTGAAGCACTGCACCCAGAAGTTGATGCCATTATAATTGAAGCAGCCTACGCCCACGCTGGTGTAGTTTGCTTCGAGGATATTTTTACGGTGACCTGTGGAGTTCATCCAGCCTGTTATTACTTCATCGGGGTCTGCCTGACCTGCGGCGATGTTCTCACCTCTCCAGCCGCCGTCAAAGGCGGTGAAGCAGCGGCTTCCGTTGGGACGGGTATGGCTGAAATATATGACAGTTTCGGCAGCTCTCTGCATTGCGGCAGCGGTAAGGGTGCTGTCGGCGGTGAGGGGGGAGAGGCCGTTATTCACACGCTGCTCGTTGAGCAGGGTAATTACCTGTGAGGCATATGTATAGTTCTGCGTGCCGCTGATGTTCAGTGTTCCTGTAGCCGAGGCATAGATATCGTCTGTCAATGCGCTGTCGTATGGGGATTCGGCTGCCTCGGTGGATATTGCTTCCCCGATAGTTGTTTGGATACCGTCAACATCTGCTTCGGCATACGCTGCTGCACTCATTGACAGGCAGAGTGCGGCAGAAACCGTGCAGGCGAGGAGCTTCATCATTGATTTTATTTTGTCATATCCGCAGGTCTTATGATATGTCTGTGAGTTATGTTCCTTCATGTCAGGATCATTCCTTTCACAGCCCGATAAAAGAGCTAAAAAATTATACACATTTATTATAATATTTTTGGGCGCTTATGTCAATCGTCAGGGAAAATACGGGGGAGAAATTTTCGGGGGATTTATGGGGAATGTGTACAAAAGTGCAAAGCGGATAAACAGGTGGGTTGTTGACTGTGATATAAATCAAAGGTGTATAATGGGGTGCTGTATCTTTAACAGCGACCGTAAAGTTATAGGTCTCGGATTTAAAAATTCATTGACAAAGCGGTTGTAATGCTATATAATTATATTAACTTTATTTTACTAAAGAAATTACATAATGTTATTTTACGGAAATAAACGGTAATACAGTAAAGGGTGAATGATTTGAAGGTAATGTGCGTGTTCGGTACAAGGCCTGAGGCTATAAAGATGTGCCCCCTTGTAAATGAACTTAAATCAAGAAAAAATATTGAAACAGTGGTATGCGTTACGGGTCAGCACAAGGAAATGCTCCGGCAGGTGCTTGATATTTTCAAAATTACTCCCGAATATGACCTGGGGATAATGAAAAAGGGTCAGGACCTTTTTGATATAACCACTGCCGTGCTTACGTCCATCAAGGAAGTGCTTGCAAAGGAAAAGCCTGACCTTGTTCTTGTTCACGGCGATACTTCCACTGCTTTTGTAACTGCTCTTGCCTGCTTCTATTCGGGCATAAAGGTGGGTCATGTTGAAGCGGGACTGAGGACTTACAATATTTTCTCGCCATATCCCGAGGAGTTCAACCGTGAGGCTATAAGCCTTATATCCGAGCTGAACTTTGCTCCCACTGAGTTTGCACGTCAGAATCTTCTTAATGAGAAAAAAGATCCGGCCAACATCTTTGTTACGGGAAACACGGGCATTGATGCGCTGAAAACAACTGTAAGCTCCGATTACAGGCATGAGCTGCTGGACTGGGCAGGCGATTCAAGGATACTTCTTATCACTGCGCACAGACGTGAAAATATCGGCGAGCCTATGCGCAGGATATTTCGTGCCATTCTCAGGCTGGTGAACGAAAATCCCGATGTGAAGGCTATTTATCCCGTTCATCTTAATCCTGCGGTAAGGAGCATTGCCAGGGAAGAGCTGGGCAGCTGCGACAGGATAAAGCTGTGTGACCCTCTCAATGCCATAGATTTCCACAATATCATGGACAAGTCCTACATAATCCTTACGGACAGCGGTGGAATACAGGAGGAAGCACCCTCTCTCAACAAGCCCGTTCTTGTGCTGAGAGATACCACAGAGCGTCAGGAGGGCGTGGAGGCAGGAGTTCTGAAGCTTATCGGAACATCTGAGGAAAATATCTACAATGCCTGCACGGAGCTTCTTAACAACAGGGAAGAATATAATGATATGATAAACCGCAGCAATCCTTACGGCGACGGCTTTGCCTCCAAGAGAATAGCGGATATTATCTGCGAGCGTTTCGGGGCTGTGGAATGATATGGAAAAAATAAGATCGCTTATTGAAAAATATTTGCAGGTGATAAAGTATTTTATCATTTCCTGCGGAACGGCAGTTATTGAGCTGTGCATAGGGCTGCTGCTCATAAATCTGCTGCACCTGTCGGAAGTGGTATCAAACACGGCAGGTATCCTTATCGGCTCGGCTATACATTATGTATGTGTTACCAAAAAGGTTTTTAACAGGTCTGTGGATATAAGGACTGTTGTTATATATATTTCCACGTTCCTGCTGGGTATGTTCATTCAGAACGGTGTTGTATGGGGCGTATGCAGGCTCCTTGACGGCGTTGTGGGCAAGAGCATAGGCTACACGGTTTCAAAGGTCGCTTCGTTGGCGGTATCGTTTTTTGTGCTTTACGGAGTAAGAAAATTCCTGTATGCAAAGGTCACTCCCAGGGACAATAAGGATAACAAATAAAAGGAGATATACAGATGAATAAGATATATGCAATGCTTCCCTGCTACAATGAGTCGGAAAATATTGCCGCTCTTATAGAAAAGTGGCTTGGTCAGGCAGAGGTGCTCAGAGGTATGGGATATGAGCTGACTGTTGTGGGCATTGATGACCGCAGCACAGACAATACATATGATATCATCAGCAGCTATGCCGAAAAGTACGATAATGTAAAGGTGATAAGGCACGAAAAGAACCTTAATCTTGGCGGCGGCGTAAACACTGCGTTCACTGCGTTCCAGAAGGAATGTTCCGAGGGCGATCTTTGTGTTCTTATGGACGGCGACAACACTCATGACCCTGTTTACATCAAGTCCATGGTGGAAAAGATAAAGGCAGGCGCTGATGTGGTCATTGCTTCAAGATACTGTCAAAGCTCTTCGGTAAAGGGCGTTCCGGGAATAAGACTTTTCCTCAGTGACGGTGCAAGAGTGTTCTATACTGCTGTGCTCCATGTTAAGAATGTAAAGGACTACACCTGCGGATACAGAGTGTATACCTATGAGATAATCAAAAAAGCAAGAGGGGTTTACGGCGACAAGTTTGTTGAGATGAAAACATTCTCCTGCATGATGGAAGTGCTGTACAAGCTTTCTCTTGTAGGTGCAAAATTTGACGAAGTGCCCTTTGAGCTGAGATATGACAACAAGCTGGGCGAAAGCAAGATGAGAGTGCTCAGGACTGTAAAGGACAGCATCACCACTGCGTTCCGCCTCAGATTTTCCGCAAAAAAGAAAAGGTGAGGATATGGAAGAGACATTAAAGAAGCAGAAATTTTCGGTATATAACATAATCTTCATCATAGTTGTAATTGCACAGCTCATTTTTCTGTCGGTGAGCTTTGCGGTAAACAACACAGCTCACCATGAGGACGAATATTTTTCCTATGGACTGGCAAACAGCCAGAACAGGGTATATCTTTACGGAAGCGCTTTTCAGGTGCCTGATAACTACAATGTATGGATGACGGGCGATGACTTCAAGTATTATATTGAGACGAATGAAGAGTCAAGATTTTCGTATGATACTGTGTGGAAAAATCAGGCGGCAGACACTCATCCGCCGCTATATTACGCTGTACTTCACACCATCTGCTCCTTTTTCCCCAATCAGTTCTCTTGGTGGTGGTCATTCGGGATAAACCTTTTCTGCTTTGCGGTGACACAGGTATTTTTGTACAAGTTTTTCTCAAGATTTGCAAAGTCACAGCTGGCGGGTGTCATTGTCTGCATTTACTGGGGGCTTTCGCTGGGCGGGCAGTCCAATGTGTATTTCCTGCGAATGTATATGATGCTCACCATGTTTGCGGTGATGTACGCATATTTCAGCCAGACCGTACTTACGGCTGAGGGGAAAATCCCGCTGAAGCAGTTTATTTTTGTGGGACTGACGACGTTCCTCGGAGCGCTTACTCAGCATAATTTCCTTGTGTTTGCGTTTATGTACACGCTCATTCAGTGCGTTGTACTGCTGATAAAAAAGCGTGTTAAGGACTGCTTTGCATACGGCGGTTCTGCAGCTGTGGGCGTGGGACTTTCCATTGCGGCATTCCCTGCGACCATTGCCCATATGTTCTCCACGGAAATGCACTGGTCAGGCGAGATAGACCCTGCTATACAGAGATATCAGTATCTCAGGGTAATTGTAAGGAACATGACCGGCTACATAATGAATTTCTTTGAAATGAATTATTATGCAGATGTCATTGCCATAATTCTGTGCGTACTGGTAGTATTGGCTGCGGCGTGCTTTGTGTGCAGAAAAGAAAAGTGGTTCATTCCCATTGCGGAAAAATGCAAAAATGCTCTGCGTACTTTATGGACAAACTTTAAAAAGGCAGACCTCAGCCCCATAATGATATTTGCGGCATCTGTGCTGGTATTTGAGATAGTTGTCCGCAAGGTATATATCTATGACCTGGAGCTGGACTCGGTACGTTATTTTTACATATTCCTGCCGATGGTCATAGGCGTTTTTATCAGCTGGATATATGTCATCGGAACACATATCTCAAAGAAGATATGCACGCCTGTTATATGTGTTGCTCTGGCGGCGCTGCTGGTTTATCAGAATGTAAGGATCACGCCTACATATGTGTTGAGCGACTCGCCTGAAAACGGCACTGTAAGCAGCTATGTAAAGGGGCAGAACTGTGTTGTTCTGGTAAGCTCCCCGATTTTCCTGCCCTGTTACTGCACTATGCTTGCAGATACGAACAATGATTATATAACCCCATATGTTAACTGCGAGTTTGAGGCTCATGCAGATGAATACAAAAAGCTTTATGAAAACGGCGAGGACTTTTATGTTCTGTTCGATACCAACAAGATCGCCGAAAAGAAAACAGATGAAAATTCCAATGCCCTTACCTACGATTATATCATAGACTATTTTGAGGATATCTCGGGATATAAGGCGACTTACTGCACACAGCAGAGAGAGCATTATATGGACGTTCGCCTCTACAAATTTGAAAAGCAGGCGGAAAATTAAAAAAATTGCTATTGCTTTTTAAAGATGGACGTGGTATAATAATATCAATATTTCAAAGGCTAAGCGTTCAGAGTAGCCGTTTTGTCACTTTTCAGAGAGCGTCCGTTCGGTGCGAGGGCGCAGGTGCGGGCGGTGAAGTGCGTTCGTCAGCTTGGCGGGGGAAGCGTTTGTTGTGTTATATCACAACAAATTATAGTGTGTATCCCGCTGCGGGTGTTCCCGTTACAGAATGGTATCGCTTCGGCGGTATATAAGGGCAGCTTGCTGCCGAATTGAAGTGGGACCGTGGCTTTTCGCCGCCTTCAGATATTTCTGAGGGCGGCTTTTTTGTTGCAGGCATATCATATGCCCGCTTGCTTTCATATAATAATATTATCCCTGCATTTTACAGGTTACAGGAGGAACGATATGAGCAGTTTTGATGAGCTTATAAAGCATTTTAAGGCGGACATCGAATCCGTCAAGCAGAGAGACCCTGCGGCTAAGAACACCGTGGAGATAATCCTCACTTACTCGGGACTTCATGCGGTGGCGGCTTACCGTGTATCCCATTATTTCTATAAGAAGAAAATGTTCCTTACCGCAAGAGTTATATCTCAGGCGGCAAGGTTTATCACAGGCATTGAGATCCACCCGGGCGCAAAGATAGGCAAGGGTCTGTTCATTGATCACGGCATGGGCGTTGTTATCGGCGAGACCACCGAGATAGGCGACAACTGCCTTATATACCAGGGCGTTACCCTTGGCGGTACGGGCAAGGACAGAGGAAAGCGTCACCCGACACTGGGCAACAATGTTATGGTCGGCGCAGGCGCAAGGGTGCTTGGCCCCTTTAAGGTGGGCAACAATGTAAAGATCGCCGCAAATGCTGTTGTGCTGGAAGCCATTCCCGACAACTGCACGGCTGTCGGCGTTCCCGCAAGGATAGCACGCTGCAACGGCAAACCCACCACCGATCTTGACCAGGTACACATTCCCGACCCTGTTGCTCAGGAACTGTGCAAGATGGACGTTCGTCTCAGCCAGCTGGAAAAGAAGGCGGGCATCACTCCCGCTCCAAAGGACGAACCCAATCTGGACTGCGGCTGCGGTTTCAGAAGCGATGATTATGACGATTATGTAATTTGAAAGGAAGAATAAAAATGCAGATCTATAATTCACTGAGCCATAAAAAAGAAGAATTTATCCCCAACACCCCGGGCAAGGTTTCCATGTACACCTGCGGCCCTACAGTATATCACTATGCGCACATAGGCAACCTGAGAAGCTACATCATGGAGGACGTTCTTGAAAAGTACCTCCGCTTCACAGGTCTGGACGTTAAGAGAGTTATGAACATCACCGATGTCGGACACCTTACCAGTGACGGCGACACAGGCGATGACAAGATGCTCAAGGGCGCAAAGCGTGAGCACAAGACCGTTATGGAGATAGCTGATTTTTACACCAAGGCTTTCTTTGCGGACTGCGCAGAGCTTAACATCAAGACCCCTGATGTGGTTGAGCCTGCTACTCACTGCATTCCCGATTTTATAAAAGTAATTTCCGCCCTTATTGAAAAGGGCTACGCATATGAGGCAGGCGGAAACATTTATTTCGACACCTCAAAGCTGAAGGAATACTATGTTTTCGGCGACTTCAACGAGGAAGACCTGGCTGTTGCTGTCCGTGAGGGTGTTGACGAGGACGGCAACAAGAGAAACAAGGCTGACTTTGTTCTCTGGTTCACAAAGTCCAAGTTTGACGATCAGGAGCTTAAATGGGAAAGCCCCTGGGGTGTGGGATATCCCGGCTGGCACATTGAATGCTCCTGCATCAGCATGAAGCATCTTGGTGAATATCTTGACCTTCACTGCGGCGGTATTGACAACGCATTCCCTCACCACACCAACGAGATAGCTCAGAGTGAAGCCTATCTGGGTCACAAGTGGTGCAACTACTGGTTCCATGTTCATCACCTTAACACCAATCACGGCAAGATGAGCAAGTCCAAGGGTGAGTTTCTTACCGTTTCCCTGCTTAAAGAAAAGGGATATGACCCTATGGTTTACAGATTCTTCTGCCTCCAGTCCCATTACCGCAAGTCACTGGTATTCTCCTACGAGAACCTTGACAATGCGGCAGGCGCATATGACAAGCTGATCGCAAGGGTGGCACGTCTTCTTGCCGAGACTCAGGGCGAGATCGACAAGGCGGCTTATGACGAGCTGATGAAGGGCTTTACTGCGGCTCTTGACAATGACCTGAATACTTCTCTGGCAGTTACTGCGGTCTATGATGTTCTCAAGGCTGACACCACTGCGGCTACAAAGCTTGCGCTTATCGGCGAGTTTGACAAGGTACTTTCCCTTGGAATTATCGACCATGCAAAGAAGCTCAGCGCAAAGAATGAGTCTGCCGACGATGATATCCCCGAGGAGATAAAGGCGCTTGCGGAGCAGAGAAAGGAAGCAAGAAAGGCAAAGGATTTTGCTCTTGCGGATTCTCTCAGAGACAAGATAGCTGAGCTGGGTTATGTTATCGAGGAGACCCGTCAGGGCACTAAGATAACCAAGAAGTAATGGTGTGATATGCAGACAAAGACCATAAAGATAAGAAAAAAGTATGTTTTCGGGTTCTTTTTCTTCGTGATCGCAGCTATTACCACATTTATGCTGATAAACGCATTCACGGAGATGAACAAGGCGGCTCCCGACCCTGTGGAGAATTACGACAACATTGAGCTTATCCAGTTTGAGCCTGTGGGCGACGGGGCGCAGGTGGCTCTCATATCCACCGACGTGGGGGATATGAAGGCGGTATTGTACCCCGATGAAGCGCCCAATGCGGTGAGCCTTTTTGTCAGCACTGCCGAGAGCGGCGGATATAATGGGCTTACAGCGGGGCTTTACGAGCAGAAGAGCGTATTTACTCTTGACGCTCCCGAGATAGACGGCACATACAAGGCGGAGCTTCACAAGAATCTATGGCCCTTTAAGGGTGCGCTGTGCATGACTGACGGGGGAGACATTGTTTTCATCAACACGGTGCAGTACACCGATGAGGACAAGGAGTATCTTTCCGCAGAGGAGGGCGAGATGCCCGAGGTGCGTCATGCTTTTTATGAGCATGGCGGTGTTCCCAACTATGCGGGTCAATATGCTGTTTTCGGACAGGTTTTCGAGGGCATTGATGTGCTGGAGAAGATTGCGGACAGCGAGATGGGGACGGAGATAGTGGTGAAGAGTGTGGAGATTTTGACGGAAAAATAGTACATAAGCCGACAGAGCTTTTAAAAGCATAACTGTCGGCTTATTTGCAAGTTAAACATGATTTATGGGAATGGAGCGCTAATGTACACCCCAAACGAAAAAAGATACGATAAAACAGAATATCGCCGATGCGGGAAGAGCGGGTTGAAAATGTCCGCTTTGTCGCTGGGGCTGTGGAAGAATTTCGGTTCAAAAAGCCCTTTTGACAATATGGAGAAGATGGTTCACACCGCTTTTGACTGCGGTATATGCTGCTTTGACCTTGCCAACTGCTACGGAAGCCCTGACAACGGGGCTGCTGAGGAGAATTTCGGCAGGATACTTGACAAAGGACTGAGAGCCTATCGTGATGAGCTGTGTATTTCCACCAAGGCGGGCTTTTATATGTGGAGCGGCCCTTACGGCGACAAGAACGGTTCGGCGAAAAATCTCACTGCGTCCCTGGACGGCAGCCTTAAAAGAATGGGGCTTGAATATGTGGATATTTTCTATCACCACATTGCCGACCCTGACACTCCCGCAGAGGAGACGGCGCTGGCTCTTGACAAAGCGGTAAAGGACGGCAAGGCGCTTTATGTGGGGATATCAAACTATGACGGCAGGCAGACTGAGGAGATGGCTTCCATATTCCGTGAGCTTCACACGCCGTTTATTATAAATCAGCTTCCCTTTTCTGTTCTTGACAGGGAATCGGAAGAAGTGCTGAGGGTCAATGATGATATCGGCATTGGCACGGCTGTTTTTTCACCCCTTTATCAAGGCTTTCTTTCCGACAGGTATCTGAACGGCATTCCTGCTGATTCAAGGGTGGGCAAGGGTGAGACATGGGTAGGCGAGGAGCTTGATGACAAGATGATATCAAAGCTCAGGCAGCTGAACTGCATTGCTCAGGCAAGGGGACAGTCCCTTTCGCAGATGGCGCTGGCGTGGATACTCTCTCACAAAGAGGTCACGACGGTGATAATCGGCGCAAGCTGTCCCGAGCAGATAACCGAAAATGCCCGCTGCACCGAAAAGCCTGATTTTTCGGAAGAAGAGCTTTTGCAGATAGACATGATAATATGTAAATAAAAACGTCCGCATCATTTGGTGCGGACGTTTTGCGTTATATCGTTATATATCGTATTTTTTCGGATCAGACATTGATCTCAGCGGACTCGTGGGTCATGGAGCTGTACTTGTCAAGTACGGGCTTTACGCACTCAGCAAGGAACTCTGTAACCTGTTCGGAGCTTCTGCCTGTGTAGTTCTCGGGAACCAGAACAGCCTCGATATCCTCTCTCTTGAGACCAAATGAAGGATCTGCAAGGATACGCTCGATAAGGTCGTTTTCCAGGCCCTCTTCCTTTACCTGCTTGCCGGCTTCCATAGCGTAGGTACGGATCTTCTCGTGAAGCTCCTGACGGTTTCCGCCTCTCTTTACAGCGTCCATCATAATGTTCTCGGAAGCCATGAAAGGAAGCTCTCTCATAATTCTCTGGCGGATTACCTTGGGGTAAACTACCAGCTCGGAGGTTACGTTTATCATAATGTTCAGGATAGCATCTGCTGCAAGGAATCCCTCTGCAACGGAGATTCTCTTGTTTGCTGAGTCATCGAGAGTTCTCTCGAACCACTGTGTACCTGCGGTGAATGCAGGGTTAAGGGTGTCTATCATAAGATATCTCGCAAGCGCAGTGATTCTCTCGCAGCGCATGGGGTTTCTCTTATAAGGCATTGCGGAGGAACCAATCTGGTTCTTCTCGAAAGGCTCTTCCATCTCCTTGAAATTCTGGAGGATTCTCATATCGTTTGCGAACTTCATTGCAGACTGTGCAATGTTGCCCAGTGTGCTGATTATCTGGGAGTCTATCTTTCTGGAATAGGTCTGACCGGAAACGGGAACTACAGCGTCAAAGCCCATTTCCTCAGCGATCATTCTTTCAAGTTCCTTGACCTTGGTGCTGTCGCCCTCGAAAAGCTCCTTGAAGGAAGCCTGTGTGCCTGTGGTTCCCTTGGAACCGAGAAGCTTCAGGTTCTTGAGTCTGTATTCAAGCTCGTCAAGGTCCATGAGCAGCTCATTTATCCAAAGAGTAGCTCTCTTGCCCACAGTGGTGAGCTGTGCGGGCTGGAGGTGGGTGTATGCCAGAGCGGGCATATCCTTGTACTTATCTGCAAATGCGGAAAGCTGGGAGATAACGGTAACAAGCTTCTTGAGGACGATGTTCATAGCGTCTCTCATAACGATGATATCGGTGTTGTCACCAACATAGCAGGAGGTAGCGCCTAAGTGAATGATGCCTGCTGCCTTGGGGCAAACCTTTCCGTAGGTGTAAACATGAGCCATAACGTCGTGGCGGACGAGCTTCTCACGCTCTGCTGCGCACTCATAGTCGATGTTATCAACGTTTGCTTCCAGCTCATCTACCTGCTCCTGAGTAACATTCAGACCCAGCTTCATTTCAGCCCTTGCCAGAGCCACCCAAAGACGTCTCCATGTGGTGAATTTTTTATCTGCTGAAAATACATACTGCATTTCCTTGCTTGCGTATCTGGTGCAGAAGGGGGATTCGTAGGTGCTTGTATCCTGCATTGTAATAACTTCCTTTCATTTCTTTCCTGACGGCATAATAATATAGTTTATTATACCATGGTGCGCAGGATTTGTCAATAACGAATGAACAGGGCAGGGACTTGCTTTTTGCGGCCGTTTGGGGTATAATGGTTCTTATCAACTTGGAGGTGAGCTTATGGCTGAGGATAGCCTTATATCAAAAAACACCAAACAGACTGTCACTTTTGCGTCGGCGCTGTTTTTTTCGTTTAATATTCTGTTTTTCGCCCCATTGGAGATATATCTGGGCAATATGAATGATATTTCCGTTCCGCTGAAATATGTGCTGTGGGGCATTGCTCCGCTGACCGTTGCGGTCACTGCAATTCTGTTTTTCCTGCTTTACAAGACTAAGGAAAAATATTTTTACACGGCGGTAAGCGTAGTCTGGGGACTGGGACTGGCATTTTACATACAGGGAAATTTCCTGCAGATAAATTCCGCTCAGCTTGACGGCACCGAGCAGCGGGCGGGAGCGGTGAGCTGCATAATAAACCTGCTCATCTGGCTCGTGATACTCGCAGTGCCGCACCTGATACAAAAATTTAAGCGTGATATTTTCCCCAATGCTGTGAATATATCGTCGCTGGCTATTGTGGCGATAGAAGTGCTGGTACTTATCCTGGGCTGCTGGCAGGCGGCTGAAAATGATGTTGACGGCAGAGTTATCGAGATGCTTTCGGGGGATAATTACGACTACTATCTTTCTCAGGACGACCAGTACGAGTTTTCCACTGACCATAACATTATCCTGATACTCACCGATGAATATGATTCTTTCTGCTTTGAGAAAGCGGTGAAAAATGACCCGCAGGCTGCGGAGGGCTTTAAGGATTTCACCTTTTACAGCAACACCATCGGAGTATTCGGCGGTTCCTCGCCGTCCATAACCAACATATTCACAGGCAGTCATACAGATCTGGATTTCAGCAACGACACTTTGTTCAGAACCCTTGATTCAAACGGCTACATAATGCAGCTCTTTGCTTCCAAGGAGATATTCTCCCATGATATATTTATGAAATATGCGGATAACTGCGTTGAATACAGCTTTGGTGCAAAGGATCTTATGAATCTGGACAAGTGCATATACAGCCTTGCTTTTTACAAATATATGCCTGTGATACTGAAAGAGCCTTTCCATCTTGGCGGCGCAGACATCAACAGAATGACATCTTCCTCCGACGCATATTACCGTGTTTATGACTATAACAATCTGGCTTTTTACAACACCATCGGAACTGATGTCACTTACACCGACAGTAAATGCTTCAAGTACATATATCTGTTCGGACTTCACCCCATAAGAACTACATCAAAGGACCTTATCGACCACGGCGATGAACAGGTATCGGAGGAAGAGTGTGCGGAAGCTGTCAACAAGATACTTTGTGTATATCTTGAAAAGCTTCGTGAGAACGGCGTTTATGACAATTCGGACATAATCATCATGGCTGACCACGGCTTTAAAAACAACGACTGGGGTAAATATCCTACCCTGCTGATAAAGCGCAGCGGAGAGAGTTTTGACAAAATGAATGTTTCGGACGTTCCCGTATCATATGATGATATGTATCCCACTCTGCTGTATCTTGCGGGAGACGAAAGCTCCGAAGGCACTGTATTTGACCTTAAAGAGGGGGAGCGGACAAGGTATTTTGCTCAGACTGATGAATACATCACAGGCTCGGTGACACGATAAAATAATATGAGAGGTGCTTTATGATAAAAGAACTTATGCACGACCCCATATTTCTGGCTCAGAAGTCGGAAACGGCGGACAAGAACGATATACAGACAGCAAATGACCTGCGTGACACGCTGGAAGCCAACAGGGAGCGGTGCGTGGGCATGGCTGCCAATATGATAGGCGTGAAAAAGCGCATAATCTGCTTTGTTAGTGACGGGGAATATATGATAATGTTCAACCCCGAAATAATAAAGCAGTCCGACCCATACGACACTGAGGAGGGCTGCCTTTCTCTGCTTGGCGGCCCCAGAAAATGCAAAAGGTACAAGAAAATAAAGGTGAAATATCAGAACGAGGATATGCAGGTGCGGATAAAGACCTTTTCCGATTTTATCGCCCAGATAATCCAGCACGAGACAGACCACTGCAACGGCATACTTATATGAATTTATATAATTATAAATAAAAAGGCGTGACAGCTCATATGAACTGCCACGCTTTTTTTGATAGTGTTTTTACTTGCTTTCGGGCTTCTGATCTGTTACCACAAGCTCCTTGAGAGAGGTTGCAAGACCTGCAAGTCCCTGTATCTCGGAGGGGATAATGATCTTTGTTGCCTTGCCGTCGGCTGCCTTCTGGAAGGCTTCCAGGCTCTTGATAGCGATAACGCTCTGGGAAGGATTTGCTTCATTGAGCTGACGGATAGTGTCTGCCAGAGCCTGCTGAACGTTTCTGATGGATTCAGCTTCACCCTCTGCTTCGAGTATCTTCTGCTGTCTTACAGCGTCTGCACGGAGTATCATAGCCTGCTTCTGAGCCTCTGCCTGGAGGATAGCAGCCTGCTTTTCAGCCTCTGCACGGAGTATCTTGGACTCCTTTTCACCCTCTGCAACAAGCACCTGAGACTTCTTTTCACCCTCTGCCTGGAGGATCTTCTCACGGCGCTCACGCTCTGCCTTCATCTGCTTCTCCATTGCGTCCTGTATCTCACGGGGAGGAAGGATATTCTTCAGCTCTACTCTGTTTACCTTGATGCCCCAGCGGTCGGTAGCCTGGTCGAGGATAGCGGTTATCTTGGTGTTGATAACGTCTCTGGAGGTGAGTGTAGCATCAAGCTCCATCTCGCCGATGATGTTACGGAGTGTGGTTGCGGAAAGGTTCTCGATAGCGGAAAGAGGTCTTTCAACGCCGTAGGTGTAAAGCTTTGCGTCGGTAACGGTGAAGAACACGACGGTGTCTATCTGCATTGTAACGTTATCCTTGGTGATAACGGGCTGAGGCTTGAAGTCAACTACCTGCTCCTTGATGGAGACCTTCTTTACCACCTTGTCGATGATGGGGATAACGTAGTGGGGGCCTGTGTGAAGTGCTCCCGAGAATGCGCCCAGACGCTCAACCACGTACACCTGAGCCTGGGGAACAATCTTTATTCCCGAGATGATGATAACTACAACGATAAAAATTATTATGGCAATTAAATATTCCATATCTGCTCTCCTTTTGGTTTGGGTTATTCTTTTGCGACTGTGACGAATGCGGCGCCCTTGGCTTTTACCACCACGGTCTCGCCCTTTTCGATCACTGAGCTGTCGGCTGTTTTTGCACCCCAGTCAACGCCCTCGATGCGTACTCTGCCCGTACCTGCTTCGGGGTCTATCTTTTCGATGACTATTGCTTTTTTGCCGATGTCAAGCTCGCCGTTTGTGGGTGTGTTTTTAGGCATGATCTTTTTAACAACAGGCCTTGTGACCGCCAGCGTGATAACAGAAACGGCAAGGAATACCGCCAGCTGTACTGCGAAGCCTGCTCCGAGGACAACTGCGATCAGGGCTGCCAGTGCACCCAGTGCGAACCATACTGAGACCAAGGCACAGGTTGCAGCTTCCGCCAGAACTGCTGTTATCAGCACGATGATCCATAAGATGTACATTACTCTGCTCACTCCTTTCGTTGTCGGTACCGGTGTTTATGTCGGCTGACTTTTGCCTTAATACTATATTATCATAGTTTTATGCTAAAATCAATGATTTTATTAAATTTTAATCTTTTTCACAGGAAAATCATAATAATATTACATTGGAATAGGGCGTTTTGTGGGATTGGTAAAACAGAATTATAGTTTGCCCGTGCCTGCGGCTGCGACGACCGGATGGCTCTGCCCTCATGTGGACTTCCTAAAACCTTTTTCTTTGTGCTTATTTGTGCTGATTTTTTTATTTGTATCACTGCAAATAAAAAAGACTGCCACGATTGCAGCAGTCCTTTCAAATATCTTATGATACTATTAAAGAATAACAGTATTTCTTCCGCTTTCCTTTGCCTTATACAGCTTTTCGTCAGCGGTCTTGATATTGTCCTCAATGGACTTCATGGGGTCAAGCTGAGTTACGCCGAAGCTCATGGTCACCTTTATGTCCATGCCCTCAAAGTGACAGACAGAACCCATTATTGCCTGACGCACCCTCTCGGCAGCTTCTGCCGCCTCTTCGTCTCCTGTATCGGGCAGTATAACGATGAACTCCTCGCCGCCCCAGCGGTAAACGCCGTCGCATATGCGCACGTTCATTCTGAGATAGCCTGCCACATGGCGCAGAACCTCATCGCCTGCGTTATGACCGTATGTATCGTTTACTTTCTTAAAGAAATCTATGTCGCAGATGAAAAGGGAAACGCATCTTACGGCTTCCGGGTCGGTAAGTATCTTCACATAATTCTTGTTATAGTCATTATAGAAGCCCATACGGTTTTTAAGCTCGGTGAGCTTATCGTGCTGGGAATCGTCAAGGAACGTTTCCGATTCAAGGGTGATACCGCAGATGAATGCCGCCAGTGAAAGACGCTTTGTATCTGCCTGAACATCGAACTTGCCGTCGTTATCCAGCTTGTTTATAGCCTGATATGCGCCGATGAACTCTCCCTTGCAGTCGGAGATAGGCATTACCAGTATGGATTTTGTAACATATCCTGTTTTCTTATCAACATCTGAGTTGAAATCAGGGTGATTGTAAGGGTCGTTGGTCACTATAGTGCGCTTTTCTGCGAGAGCCTTGCCCACAAGGCCTGTGCCCTCGGGAATGGTTATCCTGCCCGTACCCACAGCGGCAGTTGTCCATAACTCATGGGAACGCTTATCCCATTTCCAAAAGCTTGCTCTGTCGGCATTGACGAGAGTTCTGCCCAGATCCGTCAGCAGGCGGAAAATAGCGGAATGGTCATTTGAAGCGTCGTCATCGGGGTGGGACATCTCGGTGTAAAGGCTCTGTGTGATGGAAAAGATCTGCTCCAGCAGCTTATCCGAAGATACAGCTTCGTTTACGTTATCCATATTATCACTTCCAATATCTGATTTTTATGTTATTATAACACATTCAAAACAGCTTGTAAATAGAAAAATATTTTTTTGGCGATTTTTTTTGAAATATAGTGACAAATTGCATTTAACGTGTTATAATATTATTAAATATTATCTATCAGAAGAAAGGGTGGCATACTTTGAAGAACCGCAGCAAGGTATCGGCAGTCATTGAAGCCGCAGTAGTTTTTGCTCTGGTGTTCGTCACCTCATTTTACGATGTGTTCTATTCCTTTGACAGCCTGCTGAGAGACAAGCTGTACCAGACCCCCAGGGGCATAAACAACAAAATAAAGATAATCGCCATTGATGATGAAGCTCTCCGTGAATACGGTCCTTTCGGCACATGGTCAAGGGGCGTTTATGCGGATATCATCAACACTCTGGGGGAATATCCCGCTGCGGTGGCAATGGATATCATGGTATTCGGCGATATGGACAGCCAGGGCGACAAGGCTCTTTCGGAAGCCTGCCGTAACAGCGGACGTGTGGTGGCAGGCTCATACATAAGCTACACCAGCGCATACAAGACGGACGAAAACGGCAAGCCCTACATCGACCGCTTCCATATCGAGCAGATAGAGCAGCCCATTGCGGCGGCTGACTGCATCACAGGCTTTGTGAACGCTTCCCCTGACGATGACGGAATAGTCCGCTCCGCATTCCTTACCGTGTCCGCTCCCGAGCTGTACGGCGATGAGAGCTTCGGCAGCCTTGCGGCGGAGACCTACTATCTTTATTGCAAAAACACAGGCACTGCGGCAAACATCCCCACACTTGACGATAACGGCAGAATGTGGATAAGCTATGCAGGCCGCCCGGGAGATTATGAGCATATCTCCATGTCCTCTCTACTTGACGGAAGCGTTGACCCACGCATATTCACCGACTGCATAGTTCTTGTGGGAGCATATGCTTCGGGACTTCAGGATCAGTTCTCCGTGCCCAACAGCTCCGACCAGATGTTCGGAGTGGAGATACACGCAAATATCATACAAGGCCTTCTGGACGGCAAATGCCCCGTTCCCGCAAACCGTGTATTATCCGCACTGGCAGCGGCAGCAGCGGCGGTGCTGGCATATCTTATCTCAAGGTATTCAAAGGTGAAAATATCCACACCTATTATAATAGTAATGACGGCCGCCTATATCGCAGCTGGAGTTATGCTGAACGGTTCGGGTCTTACCATACCCATACTTTATGCACCTTTGTTCATGGTAATATGCTACCTTGTAAATCTTGGCAGAAAATATGCGGAGGAAGCCATTGAAAAGCGCAAGATAACCGCCGCATTTAAGAAATACGTTGCTCCGCAGGTGGTTGAGGAGATAGCAAAGTCAGGCTCATACCACATAAAGCTGGGCGGAGAAAACAGGCACATCGCAGTGCTTTTCGTTGATATCAGAGGCTTCACACCCATGTCAGAAAGCCTTGAGCCTGAGCAGGTGGTGGATATCCTGAACAGCTACCTTAACCTTACCACAAATTCAATTTTTGCCAACGGCGGCACGCTGGATAAGTTCATCGGCGATGCCACCATGGCAGTGTTCAACGCTCCTTTTGACCTTGACGACTATATCTTCCGTGCCGTAAAGACCGCATGGGATATCGTCAGCGGAGGAAATGCCATAGAAAGCACATTTATGGAAAAGTACGGCAAATCCGTAAGCTTCGGCGTGGGCGTCAACTGCGGAAACGCCGTTGTGGGCAATATCGGCTGCGATTTCCGTATGGACTACACCGCCATCGGCGACACCGTAAACACCGCCGCCCGTCTGGAATCAAACGCCAAGCGTGGTCAGGTGCTTATCAGTCAGGCGGTATATGACGAGGTAAAGGACAGGATAACCGCAGAGCCTATCGGCGAGATACCCTTGAAGGGCAAATCAAAGGGCGTGTTCGTATATTCGCTGACAGGCATAACAGGTGAGATCAAGACCGACAAGCAGAAAGGAATGTCCGCACAATGAGCAGATTTATGATAATCCCACGGATAGACAAATTGGACGAGAGCCTTGCCCTTGCCCATGAATACGGCTTCGGCTTTGAGTTCAACGACTTTTATTCGCCCAAGGTGCTTGATGACACTGAGCTTACGGAAAGCATCATTGAAAAATACAAAGCGGCAGGACTTCCCGACTACTGCACCTCCCACGGCGACTTTTTTGATGTGCTGGTGTTCAGCGAGGATAAATATATCAGGGAGATATCCCGAAAGCGCATTATCCAGAGCCTTGAAACCGCTTTGAAGATAGGCGCAAGGGGCGTGGTGTTCCACACAAATCACAACCCCTATTTCATCGCCGACGTCTATGTGAACAGCTGGCACAGGTATAACGAGGAGTTCTGGAACGAGATCCTCCCCATGTACCCGCAGCTGAACATCTATCTGGAAAATATGTGCGACAGCTCCCCCAAAATGCTTGCCGACCTTGCGAAAAGCCTCTGCCATCACAAGAATTTCGGCGTATGCTTTGACTATGCCCACGCCAGCGGTTTCGGCAGATGCGATATTGGGCAGTGGGTAACGGAGCTTGCCCCATACGTAAAGCACCTGCATATAAATGACAATGACCTTGAAAGCGACCTGCACCTTGCAGTGGGTGACGGCAAAATAGACTGGCAAAGGTTCAAAGAATACTATTTTAAGTATTTTTCCGATAAGACCGTGCTTATCGAAACCTCATATCTCGAAACTCAAAGGCGTTCCGCCGAATACCTGAAAAAGCTTGGAGTGCTGTGATACAGGCATACTGCACAATATTTGCGATAAGAATTGGTTAAAAGTGAGTTTTTGAACAATTTTGGCAAACCCACTTGATTTTTTGTAAATAATATGATATAATTCACATAAGCAAATAAAAGGCAAAACCGATGAAAATCGGCGGCGCAAAGCACGAGCCTAAGCTCTGAATTTTCAAGGTACGGCGGTCGGGCTGCATTTGCAGGAATTCCTGTTGTGCAGCTTGCCTGCGTACCTTTTTTATTTTGCGGTAAGCTGATATTTAATTAACGAGGTGATCATATGAAAACACTTACATCTAAAGCCAAAGTGATAATTACAGCCGTTGCGGCGGCAGTTGTTGCTGCGGGCATTGTTGCAGGTGTGCTTCTCACAAGGCAGGACTCATACAGAGTGCTTAAAGTATTTGAGCTTATGGGTACTGCGTCGGTAACAAGAGAAAGCGCAGGCGACATTGACGCTTATGTGGGAATGAACCTGGAAAGCGGCGACGTTGTTTCGGTAGATGACAACAGCAATATGCGTATTTCCCTTGACAGCGATAAATATGTGCTCCTTGATGCGGGAACAGTGCTGGAGCTTGTTGCCGCAGGCAATGAGAAGGACAGCAGAACTACCCTTAATCTCAGAGAGGGCGCAATACTTAATGAGATAACCTCCGCTCTGTCGGAAAATTCCTCCTATGAGGTAAACGCCCCCAAGGCGACCATGGCAGTAAGAGGAACCAGCTACAGCGTTACCGTCACCAAGGACGGCGACAGATATATCATCGAGCTTGATACATTCCACGGCAAGGTGGCTGTCCGCCTGATAAGCGAGGACGGCACTCCCGGGGAAGAGGTAATGGTAGGCGAGGGCAAAAGCGTGCTTATCATAACCGAGCCGAACGAGAATACCCACAACTCCCCCGATATCGACGGTCACTCATATTTCGTTATCCGTGACCCCGAGGCTGAGGGCGGCTACAGAAAGGTGGATATCTCCGAAGCTGTATTTGACTCGGAATACGATTTCCTTGCCGCTTCCATCAAGGAGCGTGTGGTAAGCTCCAACAACAGCGGACTTTTCCGGATAAAGGACGTCATAATCGAAAAGCTCACAGGCACAGAGTCAGAGAATGACGTAACTACTGTTGCTACCTCTTTCAAGGGAATGGCAGGCGGCTCGGGCACAAGTGCAGCTCAGACGGCTGCTCCCGCTCAGACCGCAAAGCCTGCACAGACTTCTTCCGCCACAACCGCTCCAAGAGATCCTGAGCCTATAAATTCCGACAACTACACCGCTCCCGCATTTACCGAAAGCACCACAGCAGGCACAACTGCCACTTCGGCGGAAGCTCCCGCTCAGGCATCGGCAGCTGAAAGCACATTCGGTACAGGCGATTCCTCAAACGGAACAAACGGAACGGGAACAAATGCCTCGGGTACAAGCGCTTCAAACTTTGTATCGGGCACAGGAGTGACCGCTCCCGCAAATTCCGATACATCGGGAACAAGGCGCACCGAAACAAGCAGAAGAGAGACCTCGCCCCGCACCACAGGTCAGGGAACACAGACCTCTCCCTATGTGACAAATCCCAACGTTACAGCTCCCACAGACCCCACAGGTTCGGGATTTTCTCCTCTGGTAACAACACGCCCCACAGGCACAGCTTCTCAGACATCGGCAACCACAAGACCTTATGTTACCACAAATCCCACTACAACTACCACCGCAGTCACCGACACGGAGCCTGAGGTATTCACCGTAACATTCCTTTCCGACAACGGAACAGTCCTTTACACCCGTGACGTTGAGTCGGGCGATACAGTTTCAAACTTCCCGCAGGTGCCTGCAAAAACAGGCTACACAGGCGTATGGCTGGTATCGGGCAAGAACACTCGGTTCACCGCAGCCACTGTGGTTACATCTGATATGTCCGTATATGCTTCCTACACCGCAAAGGAATATACCATTACAATGAATGTCGAGGGAACCACAACCACGATGACCGCAAAATATGGCGATTCCCTTTCTGATGTTCTCCCCGAAGTTCCCGAAAAGGCAGGTCATGACGGCGTATGGACTGTAGGCGGCTCAGAAATATCCGCCACCGCAAAGGTTACGGGTAATATGACCGTTACCGCAAAATACACCCCCAAGACCTATACAGTTACCATTATAATCGGAACTGAGCAAGATACAAAGACCGCCAAGTATGGCACTCTTCTCAGCGACATTCTCCCCACTATCCCCGAAAAGAAGGGCTACCACGCAGCATGGACAGTTGACGGCTCACCCCTTACCGATAATGCGAAGGTAACAGGCGACATCACCGTTACCGCAGAATATGCTCAGAAGGAATTTACCGTAAACTATATGGATAAGGAAAGAACCTATTCCGAGACCTATGCGGACAGTGGCGAAAAGCTCCTTGACGTCCTGGACGATCCCGATGTGGGCAATGAGCTTGACCTTAAATACACATGGCTCACCCGCTACAACGCATGGACTGCATCGCAAAACAGCGGTATGGTAAAGGTAAACGACAGCCATGTTGTAACCAAGGATATCACCAGCAGTTACGAGGTTCAGGCGGTCGAAAAGCAGCAGATAACCTATTACATCGGCGATGATGTCAACGGCTACACCGCAGGCGGCAGCTTCTATCTGCTGACAAATATGACTGCCGAAACTATTTCGGAGGTTCAGCCCGGATATTTGGGAACTATCCTTCCTGCAAACTACAGCGGATTTGTTTATGACAACTATGGAGATGCCGTTCCCTTTACCGAAAATGACGCCGCATATGGTGTTGATGCGATCTATACCTATAACTATCTTGTAACATTCAAGAGCGCCGACGATACAACAGTCACAAAACGCTTCCCGACGGGCAAAACTATCGGCGACCTGCCTCAGCTCCCACAGCTTTCCGACCCGACAAACAACGTGTGGGCATATTATGAGGGCGATGTTCCTACGGAAGTCACATCGGCAACTCAGGTAAACTCGGATATGAATATCATCGAAATGCCCAAGAGCGATGTCATCTTCCATAACGTCACATATACCCGTGCCGACGGCACAACGGGCACCATAAGGGTAGGCGAGGGCGCAAGCATTTATGGCTCGCTGACATCGGGCGGACTTACTCCTGCCGAGGGATACAGCTGGATAGACGAAAGCGGCAATGAGATTTCAAGCGATACGGTCTGCACAGGAGATATGACCATAACCGAAAAGGGCGACCTTGTAACGCTGGAATTTTATTACGGCGGCACACTTTACAGGACAGAAAATGTCCGCATAGGTGAAGAATTTATCTTTTCTTCCGAGATGCTCATAGGAACCACAGGCGCACCGTTTTCGACCATCGAAGCGCTGCAAAACGACTCCCATGTGTGGAAATTCACTGTTGGCGGCGTTGAATACACTGTAAGCAGCACATTCACCGTAACAGGCGCAGCAACTGTTTATGTAACAATGGAATGATTTTCCGTAAGCAAAAGTATAAAAATGTTGATCTGTCAAGATCTTTTATGAGGTCTTGACAGATTTTTTTATATGGGATATAATTATAGTATCTATTTTATCAGAAGGAAGAACGGCTATGATGATGCTTTCCGAAAAAACAGCATACAAAGCTGTGGCTTTTGCCGCACGCCATAAGTGGGCAAAGCCATTCTGCTTCGGAGTGTATTCTGCCGTTTACGCAGCAGAGAAGCTGAAAGCAGATGAAAAGCCGTTTTCAAGGCGGCTCATAGCATTTGCTACAGCCTTTGCATTTGTTTTTATGACCGTTCCCACGTCATACGCCGCCGCCCTCACCCAGCCCGAGACTTCCGTTGTCACAGAGCAGATGAACACCATGGAGACTGTTGCCATGTCCCCCGAGGATATCGCCGCAAGAGTTACACTGGAGGGTCTGGCGGAAAATGAAGCTTCCTACGGACTTACGCTGAATATCCGCTCGCTCAGAACAGACGTTACCGCAAGATTTACCAGCTCCGACAAAATGGAGAGCGATATAAAAGCTGCCTTTGAAAGCTACGGCATAAATTCCGACGAGCTGTGCATATCCCCCGTAAAAATACAGCTTTACAGGAACGATACAAGGGAAAAGCTGCAGATATCAGAGGGGTATTCCGCTGATGTTACTTTGCCAGTGCCCGAGGAAATGCTCGGCCGCATTGACGAGCTGAGAGGCGTCCGCCTTGAGGATAACGGCACGCTCACCGTCATCGAGGGCGAGACAGATGAAAATACATTTTCATTCCGTACAAATAAGCTGGGCAGCTTTGCACTGGTCACATATAAGGACACGGCGGAGGATATCGGCAGCGGAGCGGGAGTATCCGACACGGGTATCGTTACGGATATATCCATATCCGTTCCCCAGCCTATAACAGACGAGGATAAGCGCCGCTTCCGCAGGAACAGGAGAAAGAAGTGCATTTACAGAATAAAGCGTATAGTCAAGGAAAACGAGCGCTTGATATAATAGTGATACTGCACAAAAATCACATCAAAATACTACCATTCTGCTGTTGAAGTTTTGGGTTCAAAGTGGTATAATATGTGTAAAATTTATATCCGTGAAGGAGCAGCGCATATGGATCCGTTTATCGCCAGACAAATTATTACCGATAAGCTCCAGCACACCGTGGGCTGTGAGATAATACTTGCCGATCCCAAAGCCAATGCAGAAAGGAACGAGCTTTACGAAAGCGCCGCCGCTGATAATATATCACGGCTGAACTTGGATAAATTCACCGACGGCAGGACTGCCTACATCACCTTTACCCGCAGTATGCTGACCGCAAATATCCCCGCACGCTTCGGAAAAGACAAGCTTGTGATACAGATAGACGGCTCACTCATCAACGACCGCTCCGCTCACAATCTTATCAGGAAGTACCGTCAGGCAGGGTATAAGATAGCTGTCATCGGCTTTAAGGTTGATTCGGGTTATTTCGGTATTATGGACAGCTTTGACTACATCAAGGTGGATTTCAGGGATTTTACATCTCCCGAGCTGGAAAATATCCTGCGAATGGCACGAACCTTCAACAAAAAAATAATCGCATACAATATAGAATGCGCTGAGGCATATGCCAAGGCAAAGCTCTGTGGCTGCACATATTACCAGGGAATGTACATCTATGGCAAGATACCTGCGGCTGTGCGCAGAAAGGGCATCATGCGTGAGGGCTTCAACGAGCTTTTCAATGAGCTTTACAGCGGCAGGTCGGATATTGTCAGCATTACAAATATCATAGGCAGATATTCCGAGATATCGGAAGCGGTACAGGCTCTGGCAAATTCGCTTTACTTTGCCTCCGACGTGCGCACCGTTGGCACTGACAAGGCAGCGGCAAAGCTGGGCGAGGAAAATCTGAGAAAATACGTTTATATCATTGGCTTCAAGGCTGAGGACGGTTCCATGCCCGGCGAGCTGATAAAATTCGCACTTCTCAGGGGAATGCTCTGCTCGGAGCTGGCGGGATTTGCAGACAGTATGCCGATAACATCGTCAGAAGCATTTTCGATGGGAACGGTCTCAATGCTCGGCAGACTTCTTCACAAGCCGTTGGCTGAGGTAATGCCCGATACTGTGTGCGCCTCCCTTATTTCGGGTCAGGGCAGAGCGGGAATGCTTTACAAGATGATATGCGCATATGAAAAAGCCGATATGAAGATTGCAGCGGAATTTGCCGCAGCTCTCGGCATACCGCCTTCCATACTGCCGCAGAAATACCGTGAATGTGTATCCGCAGCAGATGAAATGTGGCATAAGCTCATAACTCCCGCTGAGTTCAGGGAATGATAAGTACATTTAAAAGCCTTCCGTTTCGGGAGGCTTTTTTTTCATTTTGTATAAAATGATTTTATTTGACGAATATTATTGTAAAGGTTTACATAACCGCTTGATTTTATTTGTGTAAAATAGTAATTGACACTTTTGTCATTTTGTATTAAAATTAGAAGTACCAATATATTCTCTTTTGTGTATAACCACATGAGAATGGGGAAATTATGGGAGAAATTACGTCCGTAAACGATAACATTACGGGCATGGGCAGCTGCTTTAAGGAGAGCGCTGTTCAGAGGGCTTTGTCAGCAAAGCCCGGAAAGGAAGGTTATTATGAAGAAATCAAAACTCATCGGAGCCTTAACGGCTGCGGCACTGGCTGCTGTCAATATGACAGCTTTTGCAGCACTGCCCGTTTCTGCGGCAGAGGTTGACCTTGACGGCACATATCACGCATATATCGGCGTGCAGTCCGCAAGCTACACCTTCAGAAACGCTTATGACGATGCGACCTACGGCTACGGCGTAACTGCCGATGACGGAACTGTATGGTTCGATCAGCTCACAGGCTGGGACGGCCCCACAGCTCTCAACAAGGGCGGCAATTTCACTGATGCCGAGATAGCCGGAAACGGTACTTATTCTGTGTCTGTAAACGATTTCGATTTTGGCGATGACGAGTCCCTTAATCTGCTGTTCGTTTCCACCGATATCCCTCTCAACGATCAGATCAAGATCACTGACGTTAAGGTGATCATGGACGGTCAGACAAAGTACACCTTTGATGACGCTTTCATGGATCCCGATGCTGCTGAGTATATGAAGTGGCTCGCAATCAACATCTGGAATGACGAGCTGGGCGGCTCCGACGGAATGTTCGGCTATGTAATGCCCTCCGATTCCATCGAGCTTCAGTTCACAGTTTCAGGCTTCAACTATGACAAGGCTGAGGACGCTGTTGAGGGCGCTTCCGACGGCGCATTTGACCCCGACGGCGAGTATGACGCTTACCTTGGCGTTCAGTCCGCAAGCTACACCTTCAGAAACGCATATGATGATGCTACCTACGGCTACGGCGTAACTGCCGATGACGGAACTGTATGGTTCGATCAGCTCACAGGCTGGGACGGCCCCACAGCTCTCAACAAGGGCGGCAAGTTCACCGATGCCAAGATAAAGGGCAACGGCACATACTCCGTTTCTGTTACCGATTTTGATTTCGGCGACGACGAGACCTTTAACCTCCTCTTCGTTTCCACTGATATCCCCCTCAACGATCAGGTAAAGATCACTGACTTCAAGGTAATCCTTGACGGTCAGACCAAGTACACCTTTGACGAAGCTTTCATGGATCCCGATGCTGTATCCTACATGAAGTGGCTTGCTATCAACATCTGGAATGACGAGCTGGGCGGTGCTGAGGGAATGTTCGGTTATGTAATGCCTACAGATTCCATCGAGCTCCAGTTCACAGTTTCCGGCTTTAACTATGACAACCCCGATGCAGCAGCTCCCGAGGAGACTGAGGCAGTTACCGAAGCTGAGACCGAGGCTGAAACAGAAGCCGAGACCGAGGCAGAGACCACTGCTGAGGAAACAACAGCTGCCGAGACCGAGGCTGTTCAGACAGAGGCTCCCGCTGAGTCCGGCGGCAGCAGCGCAGTCGTTATCGTAATTGTTATCATAGCAGTTGTAGTTATCGGTGCAGTTGTATTCGTAGTTATCAAGAAGAAGCAGTCCTGATAAAGAACCTGCGGAATAAACGAAAACATACTGCCGCTCCGCAGGTGCGGCAGTATGTTTTTGAGCGTTAAATTAAAGGAAAGGACTGATAAACAAATGGCGGACGGCACAACTGATACCATCGTCAGCACCGAAACTCGTGACATTCCCGTTCACCCAAAGAAAAAAGAAGCTCCAAAGACGCTGGCAGAAAAGATCTCAGACAAAATATACTGGATACTGCGATGCGCCGTTGTTATTAACATAATCGCACTGTTTTTCCCCTCGTTCAACCCTGCACGCCTCAGCGGAATGATAAACAAGAATCTTTCACTGTTCTCCTGCGGTATATCCTATAAGTCAATAGTTGCAAACTTCGGCCGTGCGTTCAGACAGGGCTGGGTGCAGGAATCCACATTCCATGCACTTAATGTCTGCGCAATGATAGTCATTGTGGCTGCGGTGCTTGCGGCAGCAGGCGGCTGTATGTCCCTCGGAAACAGAAAGCTCAAGAGAACAGGCGCATTTGTCACCATTGCGGCAGGTATCCTGGAGCTTGGAGCTGTTTTCCAGTTCAAGAACCTCTACAATCAGATCGCCGATCAGGCAATAAGCGCCAACAAGCTTGACAGAGTGCTGCCAATGTTCCCCTACAATAACTACATCTTCATGGGTCTGGGAATCGCACTTGTCGTATGCTCTGCAGTTAACCTGTTCCTTGTTCCCGCTGCGGAAAAGGGCGAGCACTATGATATGGAGCCTAAGTTCAGGCTTTTCCTTATGATGCTCCCCATCATCGCACTGGCATTCGTATTCAGCTATCTCCCTCTCTACGGCTGGAGATACGCATTCTTCAACTACAATGCAGGTGAGGACCTGACCATGGATAAGTTCGTGGGCTTCAAGTGGTTCACCTCGCTTTTCCAGAACAGCGCCACAAGAAACGATATCGTGAACGTTCTCAAGAACACTCTTGCAATGAGCGGTCTCGGAATTGCCACCAGCTGGGTGCCTATGGTATTCGCAGTGTTCCTTTCCGAGATAAAGAACAACCGTTTCAGAAGACTTGTCCAGACCTTTACCACCATACCCAACTTCATCAGCTGGGTAATCGTTTACGCTATCGCACTGGCTATCTTCTCCACCGACGGCTTTATCAACACAATGATAAACAGCGTTTCAGGCTCCGATCAGCTTGTTACCACAAACTACCTTATGTCCTCCGGCCATATGTGGCTGAAAATGCTTGCATGGGGTATCTGGAAGGGCACCGGCTGGAGTGCGATCATCTACATCGCAGCAATTTCGGGCATCGACCAGGGCCTTTACGAGGCTGCCACCGTTGACGGCGCAGGCCGATTTGCAAAGATGTGGTACATAACTATCCCAGAGCTTATCCCTACTTTCTGCGTTCTCCTGCTTATGTCCATCGCAAATATCCTTTCAAACGGCATGGAGCAGTATATGGTATTCTCCAACGCAATGAACTGGGAAAAGATCCAGGTGCTTGACCTTTACGTTTATAACCTTGGTATCGGCAAGGGACTTATCCCTCTGTCAACAGTTATCGGTATGGTCAAGTCCATCGTCAGCGTAATTCTTCTCTTCGCCGCAAACGGAGTTTCAAAGCTTATCCGTGGCGAGAGCATTGTGTAAAGGAGGGAAAGTCATGGCAGAAAATACCGCTGTTAACAGCAGCTTCCCCAACGACAGCAAGGATATCCATGAGGTGGGCGAGCATTCCCACATCAAGCTCACCGCAGGCGACATCATATTTAACATTCTGAACTATCTGTTCTTCGGACTTTTCACACTGAGCTGCATATTCCCCTTTTACTACATTTTCATCAACACCATCTCCAACCCCGAGCTTGTAACCAGAGGTGCAATCACCCTTATCCCCAAGGAGCTTACCATTCAGAACTACATCTCCATGGGCGCTGTAGGCGACCTGTGGAAATCAGTTTTGGTAACAGTTCTCAGAACCGTTATCGGTACTGCACTGATGGTATTCGTATCCTCACTGGCAGGCTACCTTGTTACCAAAAAGGAAATGTGGCACAGGCAGTTCTGGTACCGCTTCCTTGTTGTAACAATGTACTTTAACGCAGGTCTTATCCCCTGGTATCTGAATATGTCCATGCTGGGTCTTACCGATACATTTGCGGCTTACATAATCCCCGGTATCGTTTCGCCCTACAACATCATTCTTGTAAAGACCTACATCGAGTCCATACCCGCAGAGATAGAGGAAAGCGCATTTATGGACGGCGCAAGCTACTGGACGATCTATCGGAAGATAATCTGGCCGCTGAGCAAGCCCATTCTTGCAACTATTGCCATATTCGGCGCAGTAGGCCACTGGAACTCTTTCCAGGATTCGCTTATCCTCAACGCAAACTCTCCTGCACTCTACACCCTCCAGCACAGACTGTACATCTACCTGAACCAAAGCTCCAACCTCGGTGCGGTGGTCGCATCGGGTACCAGCAGCTCCGACGCGTCGGCACTGGCAAGCTCCTTCAACACGAAGATACTGCAGTACACCATTTCAATGGTAACGATAATCCCTATCCTGTGCGTATATCCGTTCATGCAGAGATACTTTGAAAAGGGTCTTATGCTTGGCGCAGTAAAGGGTTAACAGCAAGCATGATCAGTTTCAATAAAAAATTTATTCAGAAAGGATCGATCTCCCAAAATGAAGATGAAAAAATTCCTGGCAGGAGTTCTCGCTCTTGCAATGGCAGGCTCACTTACAGCCTGCGGCGGTGCAGCCACACCCGAAATGCCCGATGCAACATCAGCAGCTGCTGACGGCGCCGATACCGATGCAGCAGACGGTTCCGACGACAGCGCAGATACCTCAGCTGACAGCTCCGAGGGCGGAAACAGCCTCTCCGACCTGTACGGCGATGAGACTATCCAGCTTACCGTTTACAGCCAGCTGGCAAACTACTCAGGCAAGCTCACAGGCTGGTTTGCCGAGGTAATGAAGCGTGAATTCAATGTTGAGATGACCATTATCCCCGAGTCCGACGGTATGTTCGATACCAGAATGGAATCAGGCAATCTGGGAGACATCGTTATCTTCGGTTCCAACGGCGATAACTACCAGAGAGCTGCAAAGGGCGGCCTCCTCTTCGACTGGAACGAGGACGATATCCTCACCGACTACGGCTCCTACATCAAGGAGAATATGCCCTACGCTATCGAGAACAATATGCAGTTCAATGATTCCTTCGGCGCAGGCAACAAGCTCTTCGGCTTCGGCCACAACGTTGCAACTTCTCCCGAGGATCATGAAGCATTCTTCTACACCATGGATCTCCGCTGGGATCTTTACAAGCAGCTGGGATATCCCGAGCTTAACAATATGGACGATCTCTACAACCTGTTCGTAAGCATGAAGGAGATCTGCCCCAAGGACGAGAACGGCAACGAGACATATGCAATGTCCCTCTGGCCCGACTGGGACGGCAACATGGTAATGTACATCAAGGCATTTGCTACCTGCTACTGGGGCTATGACGAAATGGGATTCGGTCTTTACGATGTTGAGAACGGCACATATCATGACGCTCTCGAGGAGAACGGCCCTTACCTCACCGCCCTCAAGTTCTTCAACAAGCTTTATCAGGCTGGTCTTATCGACCCCAACTCCATGACCCAGACCTATAACGAGATGAGCGAAAAGGTTCAGGCAGGCGGCGTATTCTACTCTATCTTCGACTACGCAGGCTCCGCTCTTTACAACATCGAAGAGCACCTCCAGTCCGATTCCGCTATGTACCCCGTAGTTCCCGCTGATGCAACTCCTCTCTGCTACGGCATGAACGTACTGGGCGGCAACAGAATCTGGACTATCGGCGCTAACACCGAGTATCCCGAGCTTTGCATGGCTATCATCAACTACCTCTGCACTCCCGAGGGCTATATGACCTACTGGTGGGGCCCCAAGGATCTCTGCTGGTACTATGACGATGAGGGCAACACCTGCTTCACCGAGCTTGGCGAAGCTGCTTACAAGGACAGAAAGGGTACTATGATGCCCGATGAATGGGGCGGCGGAAGCTTCAACGACGGCACATTCCAGGCTAACAACACCACCTGGTCAAAGGACGCTTCTAACCCTGACTCCAACGGCGAGACCTACAACTGCGAGAACTGGAAGAGCAGACGTACCGATGCCAAGTACGGCATTCTCCAGGATTGGAGAGACTTCACAGGCAAGTACAATACTCAGGAATATATGGACAGCATCAACCACAAGGTTTCCCTTGCAACTTCCTACACCGAGTCCAGCAAGAGCGATGAGCTCAAGATCATCTGGGAGCAGGTAGCTAAGTGCGTCGTAAACTACTCATGGCAGGCTGTTTACGCTAAGGACGACGCTGAGTATGACAAGATCGTTGCCGAGATGACTCAGAAGTGCAAGGAGTACGACCCCAACGGTGAGTGCCTTGCATGGTGCGAGAACGAAGCATCTATCAGATGCGGTCTTGAAGATGCAGTAAGATAATTATTTACAGAATCAAGTATTAAGTGATGCGGAGCGCAGATATCCTGCGCCCCGCATTATGGTATTATTACAACAAAAGTTTCAAGGAGAATTTCAATGGCAGGATTTTTCAGTCCCGACAGCAAGCTGTACAAGTTCATGACACGACTTACGGACGTTTTCGTCCTTAACGTGATGTGGCTGGTGTTCAGCCTGCCCATAGTGACCATAGGCGCTTCCACCATAGCAGCGTGCTCCGTAACGCTCCATATGGCAGAGGATACCGAGGGTCACGCAGCAAAGGACTTTCTCAAAGCGTTCAAAGCGAATATCAAGCAGGGCATACCGATGACGTTCATTACCCTCATATGCGTGTGGGCAGTGTATCTTGACTTTCAGATATACGGCGCAGAAGCGGATATGGGTCACAGCGGCGCACTTATCTTCCTGATAATAGGCATCGTGGCGGCATATATCTTTGCATTTTCCCTGCTGTATGTGTATCCTTTGCTGGCAAGATATGAAAACTCCATTATCAACAGCCTGAAAAACTCGTTCAGGATAAGCATGAAATTCTTCCTCCGCTCGCTTCTCCTGCTGATACTTGTGGCGTTTGAGGCCGCAGTGATAATGTGGAACACCACAACATTGTTTGTGGGACTTCTCATAGGCCCTGTGTTCATACTTTTCACCATAAGCTCATTTGCCATAAGGATATTCAGAGAGCTGGAGAAAACTCCGGGAACTATATCAAATCCCGATAATAAATATTGATATCAAGCGGCTTTGCACAATGCGGAGCCGCTTTTTTGTATGTGTTATTTAAAAAATACTTGAAATTTCTCCGCTGTATGATATAATAGGTATATCGGATCTGTTGTGCAATATGAACATATGGGAGTGAGATCCATGAAAAGAAAAACCATCGCTTTGTGCGTTACAGGCTATGATAAGGAATATGAGACACGCATTGCGGAGGGTATCGCCCGCAGATGTTCGGCGCTTGATATAAATCTGCTTGTGTTCGCAAGCCTTATCAGAAAGCCTGACCTTAATTCGGGGGTTACTCTGCCCGAAAGTGTCATCAAGGGCGAAACTGCTGTATTTGACCTTATAAATTACAATATGCTTGACGGCATCATCATTCTGGGCGATTCCATCATTGATGAAAGCGTTATCGAAAAGGTACACAGGCTGGCACAGAAAAACAATGTGCCCGTTATCAACATAAACGACCCGACCCATGTGCTTGATAAGAACATCACCCTCAGCGACAAGTGTGCTATGGAGTTTGTGATGAAGCATCTGGTGGAGGATCATGGGCTTACAAGGATAAACTTCATTGGCGGCTTCCCCGGAAACCTCCAGACGGAGGAAAGGCTGGCAGGCTACAAAAAGGTACTTACCGAGCATAATATCCCTGTGGAGGAGCGGCGTATCGCTTACGGTCAGTTCTGGACAAAGGCGGCGGACTGCACAAGGGAATTTTTAAAAGATGAGCTGCCCCAGGCCATTGTTTGCGCCAGCGACACCATGGCTATCTTCTGCATGGACGAGCTGAAAAATCAGGGCTACAGCATACCCGAGGATATTATTGTAACAGGCTTTGACGGCATTGCCGACTGCGAGCTGTATTCGCCCACTGTCACCACTGTAAGGCGGAGCTTTGCCGAGGCGGGCGAAAAGGCTGTGGATATGCTCAGCGGTATGTGGCAGGGCAAAGAAGTCCCCGACTGGGAAGATGTGGTGTCGGTGCTGGAAAAGGCTGAGTCCTGCGGCTGTGTGAAGAAGGAGCCTCAGGAAGAAAGCTACTACAACTCAACGTATCAGACCAAGAACACATTTATAGAGTTTACCGCCAAGCTTACGGAGATGAACACGTCTTTTGCGGGCTGCCGGACCTCGGAAGAGGTATATGAGGCGCTTAAAAACGGTGCGGCATTTTTCCGCTTCAACAGGCTTTTCGTGTGCATACGCTCCAGCGTGGAGGGCGGCGGAAGCTTTGTGGGCAGCGGCAGCATGAAATCCGAGGGTTCGGCGTACAGCATGATGTCCATGCTCCAATACGGGCATGATGTTCCTGTGGGAACAAAGTTTTCCTCCGAGCAGCTTCTGCCCATAGATTTTCCGGACGGGGAAAAGGCGGTGTTCTTCGGATTTTCTCCCCTGTATTTCAGCGGAAAGTTTATGGGATATCTTGCATATGAGCCCACAAGAATGGGCGGCGCAGGGGACTTTTTCAGCACATGGGTCACTGCCATAAACAACAATGCGGGCAATTTCTACATGAAAAAGGACCTGGAGCTTGTTGTAAAGGAGCTTGAGAACCTTAATGTCCGTGACCCTCTTACTGAGCTTTTCAACCGCCGTGGAATGGAGAAATTCGGCGGCAGGCTGGTGGAGCGGGCAAGGAAGGAAAAGCTTGTGCTCACAGTTATCTGTGCGGATATTGACGGGCTGAAGCCCATAAACGACCGCTGGGGACATGAGGCGGGGGACAATGCCATCAGGCAGACTGCAAATGCGATGTTTTACGCAATGCCCTCGGACAGCGTATGCACCAGAACAGGCGGAGACGAGTTCAGCGTTATCCTCTGCGGTGCGGACGATTCGGGCATAGAGGGATATATCAGCCGTGTATCGGATTATCTTGCGGACTACAACAGCCGCAGCGGACTGCCATACAAGGTGGACTGCAGCTGCGGATACTGCTCGGTGAACGGGGGAGAGATATGCTCCATGGAAGCGGTAACGAGAATGGCTGACGACAATATGTACAGGCTGAAGGCTGCAAAAAAGAAGTCACGGTAAATTTTTTTGTAAGGTATTTACTATAAGTTTACAGCGCGCCTGAGATATGGTGTGTGAAATAAACAAACAATTTATGGAAAAACGCAGCTGATATAACTTTGATATTATGAATATCTTGCATATAGCATATTTGACATTATATTATCATGTGGTATAATAAGAGCTGACAAAGGACATACGCAGTGCACAGCGTTATCCCGAGTTACGAGAAGAGAAAAAGCAGAGAAGAGGTCGTGCGCGCAGATTTCTTTCCGTTCTTTTCGTATTGTGTCTTTTCAGGCTCTTAATATAATACAGAACCTTGAAAGGAAGTCTTTTTATGAAAAACTATTACTCCGTACTTAATGAATGTGCCGTTAAAAATCAGGTGCTTTTTGCAGGCTCCACATTTGCTCATGATTTCCCTATCAACGAGCTGATGCAGGATTTTGATGTTGACGCAAGGGTGTATAACCGCAGCGAAAAGGGCGCAAAGCTTGCCGATGCCCGTGATTTTGTTATGGAGCAGGCGGAGGCTCTTGAACCTTCAAAGATATTCCTTTGCTTCGGCGATGAGGATATCAAGGCTGAGGGCTTCCTTGCAGGCGAGTTTTCATATGAGTACAAGGAGCTTGTTTCCGATATAAAGAAGAAATTCCCCGACTGTCAGATATATATTCTCCCTGTTATGGCTGATGGTGCTGAGGAGGCTGACAATGCTCTGAAAAATATCTGCGGCGATATAGCAGAGTTTATTCCCCTTTCTGCTGAGGCAAAGCATGATGCAGGAAAGATATTCAGAGAGCTTAAAACCTTCCTCCACGGCAGAAATGTTATTTTCGGTCAGGCTTGGAACTGATAAAAGCCGTACAGTCATTGGGCTGTACGGCTTTTTTATGGCTTATAGGTTATTGTATTCTTCGTCGGTGACAGGTTCGCACCATTCGTTGGAGGTGTTCTCTCCCGGAACTTCAACGGCTATGTGACTGAACCAGCTGTCCTTCTTTGCACCGTGCCAGTGCTTTACATTGGGAGGGATAACGACTACATCGCCGGGTTCAAGGCTTCTGGGGGCTTTGCCCTCTTCAACATACCAGCCGCTGCCTGCGGTGCAGATAAGTATCTGTCCGCCGCCCTTGGTGGAGTGATGGATATGCCAGTTGTTGCGGCAAGACGGCTCAAAGGTCACATTTGCCAGAAATACGGCTGACTCGCCCGGCTTTGTAAGGGGATTGAGGAATGACTCACCTGTGAAATACTGTGCAAAGCCTGTATTGGGTGTGCCTTTGCCGAAAATGTTCTGTGCATCAAAATCCTTATTCATATATATCGTCCTTTCTTATTTGTTTACGAAGCTCTTGACTTCGTTTATCCACTGTTCCAGCTCCGCCTGAGAGGTCTGCATATTGCTGCCGCCGTCGGAATCGAACAGAAATTCCTTTGCAAATGCGGTCTGGACTTTGCTTTCCTTGGTCATATCCTTTATGACTGTTCCTGTCCAGCCTGCGTTGGTCATAAATGGGATAACGGTCTTGCCCGAAAAATCATTGCCGCTCAAAAATGTAAGGACGGCAGGCGCCATGGTGTACCACCATGTGGGAGTTCCTACGGCAATAACGTCATAATCCGAAATATCAACGCCCAAAGGCTTTATTTCGGGGCGGAAGTGCTTTTCGACTTCACGCTTGCCCTGTGCCACTACAGCGTCATAATCATCGGAGTAGGGAACCTTGGTGTCAATACGTATAATATCCGCACCTGTGGCTTTCTGCAGTGCTTCGGCAATGGCTTTTGTGTTGCCGTTTGACCACGAGTAATAGGCTATGAGCATCTTTTTCATCTGTATCGTTCCTTTCTGTTATGATAGTATTACAGCCACTTTTTCAGGGCTTTTTCAGAGTCGGCTGCCTTGCTGCCCCAGATGGAAAGACCCTTTTCAATAGTTGAATCGGGGCAAAGGACTTTGATTTCCTTTTCGCTTTCGCCCATTCCGCTGCCCTCGTTGGTGCAGAATGGCTTTATGGTCTTGCCTTTAAGGTCGGAGCGTTCAAGAAAAGTAAATACCGCCATTGGCATTGTGCCCCAGTAGTTGGGGAAGCCGATGTAGATGGTATCGTACTTATCAAGGCTCTCGGGCATGGCTTTAAGCTCGGGACGGGCATTTCTGCGCAGGTCGGAGCGTGCTTCCTCGATGCAGCTGTTGTAGTCCTTTGAATAGGGTGTGAGCTGTTCGATCCTGAACATATCCGCACCTGTGAGAGCTTGCAGTATCTCTGCGGCGATCTGGGTGTTGCCCTTGTCGATATATCTGAGTGCTCCGCCGAAATAGTTTTCATCGGCTCTTGAATAATATGCTATAAGTGCCGGCATACAATATCCTCCTTTGCTTGTTCTGCTTTTTACTTTAGCTATATTATATATCAAATTGGCTTGACAGTGAATTACAAATAAGCTATAATAGCATTAACTTAAAGTAAATGCTGATCTGAGGTGTTAACATGATAAGCAGCAGACTTTCGGTATTCTTATGCACGGCTGACTGCGGCAGCTTCAACAAGGCTGCGGAAAAGCTGTTCGTGACCCCTGCGGCGGTGATGAAGCAGTTCAATGCTCTGGAGGACCAGCTGGGTGTGAAGCTGGCGGAGCGCAATTACCGTGGGATAAAGCTCACCGAGGCGGGGGAGGTCATCTACCGCCAAGGGAAAATAATGTCCGAGCTTGCCCGTGAGGCTGCGGAGGAGGCTCGCCGTGCTGCGGCGGAAAGCTCCTGTATTCTGCGTGTGGGAAGCTCTCTTCTTAACCCATGCAAGCCGTTCATGGACCTGTGGAACGAGGTCAGCAGGGATTTCCCCGAGTTCAAGATATCCGTGGTGCCCTTTGACGATGAGCACAGCGGCATATTGTCGGTGATAGAGCGGATAGGCACGGATTTTGACATTATAGTTGGCGTATGCGACTCGGCAAAATGGCTGGAAAGATGCAATATGCTGAAGCTTGGCGCATATAAAAAGTGTATAGCTGTTCCTGCGGGTCACAGGCTGGCGGGAAAGAAAAAGCTGAAAATATCCGACCTGTTCGGCGAGACGCTTATGATGGTAAAGGCAGGGGACTCACCCATAAATGACAGCATTCGGGCGGAGCTTGAAAAATATCCGCAGATAAAGATCGAGGACACGGATCATTACTATGACATTTCAGTGTATAACAAATGCGTCCGCACGGGCAGTCTGCTATTGAATCTCGAGTGCTGGAGCAATATCCACCCTTCGCTTGTGACTATCCCTGTGGAGTGGGAATATGAGATGCCGTATGGTCTGCTTTACGGAAAAAATCCATCGGAGGACGTTCTGAGATTCATAAAAGCTGTGGAGGCTGTGAAAAAAGCAACAAGAAAGTGACATTTTTTATGCCAAGTATAAATGATTTTTCAATAGATACCAGAAAAATGTTTATTTGTTAATATTTTTGTGATATAATACTATCACATTAAAGGCGCCGCAAAGGCACTGCCGCTTTGGTATTTGCGGGATAGCCCACAGAATATTTCGCTGCGAAGCTCGGCTTTGCACGGAAAGGATGGTTTTTTATGAAAGCAGTTATTACCGTTATCGGCAAAGACGCCGTTGGCATTCTTGCAAAGGTAAGCAGCATCTGCGCTGAGAGCAACGCCAACGTTATTGAGGTAACTCAGAGCGTTATGCAGGATATGTTCGCAATGATAATGCTGGTGGACATCACCAAGCTCAGCGGGGATTTCTCCGTACTCCAGGATAAGCTTTCCGCTCTGGGAGACAGCCTTGGTCTTAAGATCCACACAATGCATGAGGATATTTTCAATTCCATGCACAGTATATAACTTTTCGGGAGATTTGTACTTATGATAAATGTATATGACATTCTCGAAACCATTCGCATGATACAGGACGAATGCCTGGATATCAGAACCATCACAATGGGTATCTCCCTGATGGACTGCATCGACAGCGACATCGACAAGGCGTGCGACAAGGTTTACGATAAGATCACCCGCTGTGCCGCAAATCTTGTCAAGGCAGGCGAGGAGATCGAAAAGGAATACGGTATCCCCATCATAAACAAGAGAATTTCGGTAACGCCTATCGCAATCGTTTCGGCGGCGTGCAATGCAAGCCCCGTTAAGTTTGCTCTTACTATGGAAAGAGCTGCCAAGACCTGCGGCGTTAACCTTATCGGCGGATATTCCGCACTTGTTCAGAAGGGCTTCTCCGCAGGAGATGAGAGGCTTATCCGCTCTATCCCCGAGGCTCTGGCTTCCACAAGCTGCGTATGTTCTTCCGTAAACATCGGCTCCACAAAGACCGGTATCAATATGGACGCAGTAAAGATAATGGGCAGTATTGTAAGAGAGGCTGCCGAGCTTACTGTTGACCAGCAGTGCTTCGGTGCGGCAAAGCTCGTTGTTTTCTGCAACGCTGTTGACGACAATCCCTTTATGGCAGGCGCATTCCACGGCGTGGGCGAGCCTGACTGCATCATAAACGTAGGCGTTTCGGGCCCCGGTGTTGTAAGATCGGCGCTGAAAAAGTATCCCGACGCTGATATCAACGGTCTGGCTGATATCATCAAGAAAACTGCTTACAAGATCACAAGAGTAGGTCAGCTGGTAGGCGTAAGAGCCTCCGAAAAGCTGGGCGTTCCCTTTGGCATAGTTGACCTTTCCCTTGCTCCCACTCCCGCAGTAGGCGACAGCGTTGCTTACATTCTTGAGGAAATGGGTCTGGAGAAGTGCGGCTGCGCAGGAACCACTGCCTGCCTTGCTATGCTCAACGATGCTGTTAAGAAGGGCGGCGTAATGGCTTGCTCCAGAATAGGCGGACTTTCGGGCGCATTTATCCCTGTTTCCGAGGACGCAGGAATGATCGCTGCGGCTGAGAGCGGCTCACTTCTTATCGAAAAGCTGGAGGCTATGACCGCTGTTTGCTCCGTAGGACTTGATATGATAGTTATTCCCGGCGACACCACTGCGGACGTTATTTCGGGAATAATCGCTGATGAAGCTGCTATAGGCATGGTAAACTGCAAGACCACTGCGGTAAGAGTTATCCCTGCCATTGGCTGCAAGGAAGGCGATGTGCTTGACTGGGGCGGACTTTTCGGAAAGGGTCCCGTTATGAAGGTAAACACCTTCTCACCCTCCAAGTTCATCAACAGAGGCGGACAGATACCTGCTCCTCTTCACAGTCTTAAAAACTAAAATGCTGACCAAAGAGGGGCAATATGTATGTGATCTGCGCAGGCATATTGCCCCTTTTGATTATAGCTGCAATTATACGAAAGGAGAATGGCAATGGACGACGTTATCCAGTCCATACTGGACATTGACAAAAAGGCGTCCGACAAGCTGGCGGAGGCTGAAAAAAACAAGCTGGACGCTATCAAAAAGGCTACTACCGAAAAAAATCAGATGATACTTGATGCTGAAAAAAGCGCCGAGGACGAGATAAGGCAGATAGAAAAAAGCGAAGCCGACAAGGCAGACGCCCGCATCAGGGAGTTTAAAGAGGAAGAAGTCAGACGTGTTTCCGAAATGAAGAAGAGCTTTGAGAAGAATTCCGCCGCATGGCAGGAGGAGATCTTCAGAAAGGTCATCTCGGGAAACGACGAATGATGTTATCACCATGACGGGAAAGGAGGGGAGACAAGTTGAAAACAGAAGGCAGATCAAGCGGCAGAAGAAATCTTAATGCTACGGTGGCGAAGATGCACGCCGTTTACGGAAAAAGGCTCAAGCCCGAGGATTATTCGGCGCTGCTGAGCTGCACCTCCGTATCGGACGCTGCGGATTATCTGAAGCGCAACACCTATTTCAGCAGGTGGCTGGACGGCGTTGACACTGAGAATATCCACAGAGGAAACCTGGAAAATATCCTGCGCCGAAGCCTTATGGAGAATTATTTCCGAATAGTCGGCTTTGAAAAGCTGGGCGGTGATGAGTTTTATAACTACATCATCATCAAGACGGAGATAGATGAGATACTTATATGTATCCTTCACCTTAACGCAGGCACTGGCGACCACATCACCACGCTGCCCATTTACATGAACAAATACACGTCCTTCAACCTGATGGACCTGGCTCATGTAAAGAGCTATGATGAGCTTCTTGACCTTACGGCAAAGACCCCTTATCACGATATCCTGAAAAAGTACAAGCCTGAGGTAGCGGACGGTCACATCGACTATGCTGCCTGCGAGCTGAGCCTGAGGACATATTATTCGGGACGACTGGTGGCATCGCTGCACAAGTTCGGCGGTGAGACGGAAAAACGCCTGAAAAGCTATCTGGGAACTCAGATAGACACCATCAACATCGCAAATGCCTACAGAATGATACACTTCTTCAATGCGGATCAGCAAACGGTAAAGTCCAGAATGATCCCCGTGTATCTGAAAATTCCCGAGAGAAAAATGGACGAGCTTTACTCCGCCCAGAACGATCAGGAATTCCTGAAAACACTGGCTGCAGGCTATTACGGCAGAGAAATGGCGGAGCAGGGCATTGATATGGCCGAACCCGATACGGCTCTGGCAAGGCTCAGGTTCAAGCAGACCAAGCGTGCTTTCAGCAGCGCAAGGTCGGCTCCCGAGTGCTTCTTTACCTTTAACTCCCTTGCTGAGGTTGAGGTAAAGAACATTATAAGGATAATCGAGGGTATCCGCTACGATCTTCCCGCAAAGGAGATCAGTGAGCTTTTAATTACTTAAAGTAAGGGACGGTGTATAAGAAAAATGTCATCCATCGAAAAAATGATGTTCGCAGATATTGCGGGCGTGGACAGCGACCTTGACGCAGTGCTGGATATAATCAGCTCATGCGGCTGCTTCCATATGGAGAATGCCGCAGTTGCTCATTCGTCCCAGTCAAAGGCTGCGCCGAAGCGTGAAAATCCCTACACGTCAACGCTGAAAATGATGTCTGAGATATTCGGCATAACGGGCATTAAGCCTCATCAGGCCGACTGCTCCGATATCCATGACAGCGATGCGGATAAGATAAGGGACGAAGTCCACACAATGCGCAACAACCTGCAGAAGCTGCGTGCGGAACAGAAAAAGGCGGAGGAGGAGTACAGCTCCCACACCATGGCGCTGGAGCAGGTAATGCACCTGAGCGGCGGCGAGGGGGTAGGCTCTATGAATATCGACTTCCAGAAGATATTCGCCTGCCAGCACATCAAGGTGCGTTTCGGACGGCTTCCCGTGGACAGCTACGACAAGCTGCCCTATTATAACGACAAGAACTTCTACTTCCTGGCATACGGACGGGACAAGGAATACTGCTACGGCTTCTGCTTTGCTCCCGCTTCAGATATCGAGGAGATAGACAAGATCCTGGAGTCGCTGTATTTTGACCGTATCCATCTGCCCGACTTCGTTCACGGCAATGCGGGCGAGGCTTCACAGGCGCTCAAGGACGATATTGAGCTGGACAAGAAAAATGTGGAGGAATGCAGGAAGAAGATACAGGATTTTGCGGAAGAGAACCGTGAAAAGCTCTGCAAGTATTACTCCAAATTCAAGGCAATGCACGACACCTTTGAGCTTCGTGAAAAGGTGCTTCTCATAAGAGACAAGTTCTACATCGTAGGATTTGTTCCCGCAGCCGATGCAGAGCGGTTCAAGAAGTATTTCGAGGACTTAAAGAGCGTTTCGCTCATAATAAAGCCCTGCACGGAAAGCGGCGATATCGAGCCTCCCGTAAAGCTCAAAAACAACAAGTTCGCAGAGCCTTTCTCAATGTTCGTTGATCTGTACGGACTTCCCGCATATAACGACATCAACCCCACAAACTTCGTGGCTATTACGTACACGCTGCTGTTCGGTATAATGTTCGGTGATGTGGGTCAGGGTCTGCTGGTGCTGATACTGGGTATAATCCTCTGGAAAACCAAGAAGATGACCCTGGGCCGCATAATGGAGCGACTGGGCGTATCGAGTATGATCTTCGGTGCGATATACGGAAGTGTATTCGGCTATGAAGACCTGATGGATCCCCTTTATGCTTCAATGGGAATAAGCTTTCTGCCCTTCAAGGCTATCCACAACATTAACACTGTGCTTTATGCCGCTATCGGCATCGGTATTGCCATCATCATAATCTCGGTCATCGTGAATATGATAATGGGCTTCAAGGACAAGGATCTGGAACGGGCGCTGTTCTCCAACAACGGTCTGGCGGGACTTGTGTTCTACTGCTCGCTGCTGGGACTGCTCCTCGGCTCAATGCTGGGCTTCAAGGTAGGCGGACCTGTTTACGTTATCTGCCTTATCGTTCTTCCCCTCTTTGTTATGTTCCTGAGAGAGCCTCTGGGCGATCTTGTAAAGGGCAAGGGCTTCCACCTTCACGAAAGCGTGGGCGACTTTATTGCGGCAAACTTCTTCGAGTGCTTTGAGTATCTCTTGGGCTATGCCACAAACACCCTTTCCTTTGTCAGAGTCGGCGGCTTCGTCCTCTCACACGCAGGCATGATGAGCGTTGTTCTTTCACTGGCGGATATGTCAGGCAAATTCTCTCCGTTGGTAATGGTACTGGGCAACCTGTTCGTTATATGCCTTGAGGGACTTCTGGTAGGTATCCAGGTGCTGAGACTTGAATTCTACGAGATGTTCTCCCGTTACTATGCAGGCGGCGGCAAGGCGTTCAAGCCCGTTACCGTCAATTACGATGAGATCATTGAATAATAAAATAATTTTTAGGAGGATACTAAAATGTATATTTTCTTACTTCCCCTCGTTATCGTTACACTTCTCACTCTCCCCGTTCTTTCCAGAATAAAGCACTTCTCTGACGGCAAAAAGGCTCAGAGAGCTATCATCGGCAACCTTTGCACATTCTTCGGCATCATGATCCTTGCAGTTGCACTTCCTATCGGCGGCTTCGTTTCCGCTGAGGCTACAGCTGAGGCTGCAGACGTTCTTACAAATGCAGCAGGTCTCGGCTACCTTGCAGCAGGCCTTGCAGTAGGTCTTGGCTCCATCGGCTGCGGTATCGCAGTTGCAAACGCTGCTCCCGCTGCTATCGGCGCAGTTGCTGAAGAGCCTTCCAGCTTCGGTAAGGCTATGATCTTCGTAGCACTTGGCGAAGGTGTTGCTCTTTACGGATTCCTTATCGCATTCCTTATCATTCAGGCTCTGGCGTAATTTCCGAACGGAGGCTGAAATGAAGTTCTTTCTGATCAGCGACAATGTCGATACCGTTACGGGAATGAGGCTTGCGGGAATTGAAGGCGTTGTTGTCCATGAGGCTCAGGAGACCGAAAGAGTTCTTATGAATGCCATGGACGACAAGGACATTGCCGTTATACTTATGACGGAGAAGCTTATCGACCTGATAGAGGACAAGGTAAACGAGCTGAAGCTCACAAGACCGTCGCCTATCATCTCCGAGATCCCCGACCGTCATGCCGACATGGACGTTACGGCGTCCATCTCCCGATATGTTCAGGAGGCTATCGGCATAAAGCTGTGATCCACAAAATTCAAGAAGAGAAAGGAATGATACCTTGGAACAGGAAAAGGAAAAGCTTGAACGCTTTATCAGCGCTGTTGAGGCCACCACTAACCAGCAGGTAAGGGCTATCGAGAACGACGCTGAAAATGAATGCGCAAATATACTTGCCGAAGCTCAGAAAAATGCTGAGGAGGCTAAGCAGCGCAAGCTCAGCGATACCAAGAAAATGCTTTCCGGAAAATATGTGCGTATGATTTCCAAGGCAGAGCTGGATATGAAAAAGCAGGTCCTTCTTTGCAGGGAGGAGCTTACCAAGACGCTTTTTGACAATATCAGGAAGCAGATCGCAGAGTACCGCACTTCGGAGCAGTATGCAGACAGTATGTGCGCCATGATCGCCAAGGAAGGCGATATGAAGGGCGCTCAGATATGTATCGCTACCGAGGATATGGGGCTTAGCGACAAGCTCCTTGCCGCAGCAGGCGAGGGCGCTTCCGTTGCTGCGGACGATTCCGTCAAGCTGGGCGGATATCTTGTTCTTCGCAGAGAGCAGGGAACTGTTACCGACAGGACATATGACTGCGCTCTCAAGGAACAGCAGAGCCTGTTTGCGTCAAGAAATCTTATGACTGCACAGGAGGGAGACAGCAAGTGAATACCGTATATTCAATAAACGGCCCTGTCGTAAAGGTTCGTGACACTGCGGACTTTTCCATGATGGAAATGGTCTATGTGGGTGCAAAGCACCTTATGGGCGAGGTCATAAGCGTAAATTCCGAGGAGACCACCATTCAGGTCTATGAGGTAACAACAGGACTCCGCCCCGGCGAGCCTGTTATCGGAACGGGCGCTCCCGTTTCGGCAGTCCTCGGCCCCGGCATTATCTCAAATATATTTGACGGCATCGAGCGCCCTCTTAAAAAGATGGAGGAGCTTTCAGGTGCATATATCGACACTGGCTCAAACGTTGACAGCCTTGACGGCGAAAGACTTTGGAAGGTAACTGTCAAGTCCTCCGTGGGCGATATGGTAACAGGCGGCACTATATATGCCACCTGCCCCGAAACTCCCGTTGTTGAGCACCGCTGCATGGTGCCTCCCAATATTTCGGGCAAGGTAACATATGCTGCTCCCGACGGAGAATATCATCTGAATGATGTTATCCTTCGTGTGGAGGACGCTGAGGGCAATGAGCATGAGCTTACCCTCTGCCAGAAGTGGCCCATCAAGCAGCCCAGACCCTTTACAAAGAGACTGCCTATCGACCGCCCCCTTATCACAGGTCAGCGTGTCATTGATACCATTCTCCCCATTGCAAAGGGCGGTACAGCTGCCGTTCCCGGCGGTTTCGGTACAGGAAAGACCATGACCCAGCACCAGCTGGCTAAGTGGTGTGACGCAGATATCATCGTTTATATCGGCTGCGGAGAGCGTGGAAACGAGATGACCCAGGTCCTGGAGGAATTCTCGGGACTTATCGACCCCAAGACCAACCGTCCCCTTACCGACAGAACTGTGCTTATCGCAAACACATCAAATATGCCCGTTGCTGCCCGTGAGGCTTCCATTTACACAGGCATCACCATTGCGGAATATTACCGTGATATGGGCTATCATATCGCTATCATGGCGGACTCCACCTCAAGATGGGCGGAGGCTCTCCGTGAGATAAGCGGACGACTGGAGGAAATGCCCGCAGAGGAAGGCTTCCCTGCATATCTTCCTTCACGTCTTTCCGAGTTCTACGAGCGTGCAGGCTATGTTGAGAGCCTTAACGGAGAAGAGGGAAGCGTTACCATCATCGGTGCGGTATCACCTCAGGGTTCTGACTTCTCTGAGCCTGTTACACAGAACACAAAGCGTTTCGTCCGCTGCTTCTGGGCGCTGGACAAGGCTCTTGCGTATGCAAGACACTATCCCGCTATCAACTGGAACAACAGCTACTCCGAATATACTGACGATCTGGGCGAGTATTACTACAAGAACGTATCACCCGACTTCCTGCCCTGCCGTCAGAAGATATCCTCGCTGCTCAGTGAGGAAAACAAGCTGATGGAGATAGTAAAGCTTATCGGTGCGGACGTTCTCCCCGACGACCAGAAGCTGGTCATCGAGACTGCCCGTGTTATAAGAGTAGGTTTCCTGCAGCAGAACGCTTATCATAAGGACGATACCTATGTTCCCCTTGACAAGCAGTTCAAGATGATGAAGATCATCATTCAGCTTTACGATAACTGCCGTGAGGCTGTAAATCAGGGCGTTCCGTTCAGCAAGCTCCTTGAAACGGGTATGTTCGAGCGTGTTATCAAGATGAAATACGACATTCCCAACGACAAGTCCGTTATGGACGATAAGTTCACAGACCTGAGCGTTGATATCGACCAGGCGGTAAAGAATGTTGTAAAGCAGTGCACTGAGGAGGGAAGATAATGGCTGTACAGTATCTCGGACTGAAAGAAATCAACGGTCCTCTTGTCGCCCTCGATAACGTTACGGGCGTTTCCTACGATGAAGTTGCGGAGATAACCCTTTCCGACGGCTCCACACGTACAGGCCGTGTTGTTCAGATAGACGGCACAAGAGCCATACTTCAGGTGTTCGAGGGAACAAAGGGACTTTCCCTTACCAATACAAGAACAAAGTTTTCGGGCAAGCCCATGGAGATGCCTCTTTCCGAGGAGCTTCTGGGACGTGTGTTCAACGGCGCAGGCAGACCTATTGACGGTCTGGGCGATATCTATGCGGAAAAGTATGAGGATATCAACGGCCGTCCCCTTAACCCCGTTGCACGTTCCTACCCCAGAAACTACATCAACACAGGTATTTCCTCCATTGATGCGCTGATGACCCTTATCAGAGGTCAGAAGCTGCCTATATTCTCAGGTTCGGGTCTTTCCCACAACAAGCTTGCGGTGCAGATAGTAAGACAGGCTAAGATCGCTGAGGACAGCGGTCAGGGCTTTGCGGTGGTATTTGCGGCAATGGGCGTTAAGAACGATATCGCCGATTACTTCCGCAGAAGCTTCGAGGAAAGCGGCGTTCTCCAGAAGGTCGTTATGTTCCTGAACCTTTCAAATGACCCTATCATCGAAAGAATACTTACACCTAAGTGTGCGCTTACCGCTGCCGAATATCTGGCATTCGAGAAGAATATGCACATTCTGGTTATCCTTACGGATATGACGAGCTATGCCGAGGCTCTGCGTGAGTTCTCCTCCTCCAAGGGCGAGATCCCCGGAAGAAAGGGCTACCCCGGATATCTGTACTCCGACCTTGCTTCCCTTTATGAGAGAGCAGGCGTTGTTGAAGGCTCCGAAGGCTCTGTTACACAGATACCCATTCTTACAATGCCCAACGATGATATCACTCACCCTATCCCCGACCTTACAGGTTATATCACCGAGGGTCAGATAGTTCTGGACAGAAGCCTTGACCAGAACGGCATTTATCCTCCCGTATCCGTACTTCCCAGCCTTTCAAGACTTATGAAGGACGGTATCGGCGAGGGCTATACCAGAGGAGACCACTCCGACTGCGCAAACCAGCTCTTTGCGGCATATGCAAAGGTGCAGGACGCACGTTCGCTGGCTTCCGTTATCGGTGAGGACGAGCTTTCATCGCTGGATAAGGCTTATCTGCGATTCGGCCGCCTTTTTGAAAAGCACTTCCTGAACCAGAGGTTTGATGAGAACCGTTCCATTGACGAGACTCTTGACCTGGGCTGGGCACTGCTTTCGACTCTGCCCCGTTCCGCTCTTGACCGTGTTGATGAAAAGCTTCTGGATCAGAAATACGATCCCGACGCTGCGGCTCAGTTTGAAGAATAACAGCTTCGATTACTATAAGAAAGGAAACGGAGGCGGGATAATTGGCCGATCAGGTTTTTCCTACCAAAGGAAATCTGCTTAATGTAAAAAAATCGCTGTCGCTGGCGAAGGTAGGCTATGAGCTGCTGGACAGAAAGCGCAACGTTCTTATCAGAGAGCTTATGATGATGGTAGATGCCGCAAAGGCACTGAGATCTTCCATTTCCGAGACCTACAAGGACGCTTATAATGCGCTTCAGAAGGCCAATATCACCATGGGACTTATCAGCCGTGTTGCTGAGGGTATGCCTGTGGAGAAAAGCGTAAACGTAACCTACAGAAGCGTTATGGGCTGCGAGCTGCCTAAGGTAACACTTGACCCGCCTGACAGCTCCATACCATACGGCTTTGAGAATACAGACGGCAATGTAGATGTGGCGTACATCTCATTCGGACGTGTAAAGCAGATGACTGCCATGCTTGCAGAGGTGGATAACAGCGTGTTCCGCCTTGCAAATGCCATAAAAAAGACCCAGACCAGGGCAAACGCCCTGAAAAACATCGTTATCCCCCGATATGAGACCACGGCTAAGTTCATTGAGAACAGCCTGGAGGAAAAGGAGAGAGAAGAGTTTTCAAGGCAGAAGGTCATCAAGAACCAGAAGGAGCGGAAGAAGTACAAGGGCAGGGCAGTTCCTGCGGAAAAGTTCACTGTTCCCGATGTGTCTGAGTTTGTAAAGTAACTTTTATTAAATCTCCGCATCGAAAGAAAAATTTTTCTCCGATGCGGAATTTTTTTGAGTATAAGCGTATATAATATACCATGAACTGCGTAACAGAGCCATTTGCGGGCTTTCAAAAATTTTTTTGGAAATTTTAAAAAAACACTTGACAAATCCAAAGTATTAGTGTATAATATAAAAGTCGGTTGGAGAGATACACAAAACGAAATCTCAAAAGCCTGAAAAATGTGGGAGCATAGCTCAGCTGGGAGAGCATCTGCCT